>Ga0193753_10000034_pt1 | contig 143766 bp, 135 predicted proteins | sample H1c2metaG_FD_144925 | JGI IMG/M metagenome (GOLD analysis project Ga0193753, IMG submission 144925) | Soil microbial communities from a riparian zone of the East river system, Colorado, United States - H1c2 | ecosystem: Environmental > Terrestrial > Soil > Riparian zone | place: USA: East...
GCGAGGCATTGTTCGTCAAGGCGTTTCCTCGTGACCCCGCCCTAAGCTGCGCGGCTTGCCACGCACCCGCCGACCACTTCGTCGATCACGGCAAACACGACGTGGGATCCGGTGGTGCGTTCAAGACTCCGACACTGATGAATGCCAATTCCAACGTGCCGTATTTTCACGATGGTCGATACAACACGTATGACGAGGTGGTGCGCCACTTTGACCGGCAATATTCTCTTGGGCTCTCGGTCGCGAATCGAAGCGACCTGGTCGCGTATCTCGCGGCAGTCGGCGATGGCGAGGGTGCTGAAGAACCGGACAGCATTGAGGCCTGGCTGAAGGAGATCAGTGATTTCGCGAGCGTCCTCAACACCGCCATCCCCGCGCATGACAATCAGATCGTCAGTTTCGCCGTCGATACCGTGGGCGCTGAGCTGCGCGAGCTGACCGAGCATTTTCCGGACCACAAGGACTTGACCGTCACCGGCGGCAGCGAGGAGCGACGGCGTGCGCGGCAATCCCTCAAGGAAGTCGTCGTGAGTTTGCGTCGCATCGGTCTGGCGGGCTCCGCGAACGACTTTGACGCCGCCATGCTTGAATATTCAAATTATCGACGCTTGATCGAAAATGCGGTGCCCGACCTGAAGCGTGCGCAGCCGTGGTCGCTCTTCGACCCGAAGATTCATGAAATGCATTATGCCGCCCTGCGCAGGGTCTCAGAGACAGCCACGCCCGCGACTCACTGAACGCCGTCGCCGGTCTTTGACAGGCATCCTCTAACGACTGCTATCCCAGCACAACGTCAGTTTGCGCGGCTGTCGAAATTCACAGCCGCTAGGAGGTTCTGTCAGCGATCTTTCCAATCGTGGGTTGCGCAGTCTCCCCAGGAGGGCCTGGAGTCCGATACGCACTTCGGCTTTCGCGAGCTGAGATCCGAGGCAGGCATGTGCGCCGGTCGCAAATCCCAGGTGCCGCCGGCTATTCGCGCGATCCAGATCAAATCGGTCGGGATCCGTGAAGACCGCGGGATCGCGATTGGCGGCGCCCAGCATGCAATTCACGGTGTCGTGCGACGCAAATTCAATGCCGTGCCACTCAAATGCCGTGACCACGTGGCGGGTGGCTGACTGCACGGGACTCAGCCAGCGCATTGTTTCCTCGATGAGCGGGTCCAATAGGGCGAAATTGGATTGGATACGCTGCAAAGCGTCAGGATGTTCAAACAGCGCCCACAGGCAATTGAGCAACAGTGCCTCGACCGTGGAGATCCCGCCGAAGAATACGATGGAGAGATTGCGCTTGATTTCATCGTCGTTGAGCCGTTCGGCGGCGGGCGCCCGGACCAAGCGCGCGAGCAAGGAATTATCGTTTACTCCAAGCGTAGAGTTGATCGCGTCATCCAGCAGCGCATGGAATTCCGCGACGCTGCGACGCGCGGTTCCTCGTATCTCTTGATCGTTGGTGAAATTGGCCAGTGCGGCTTCAAAGCTGTCATACCAGAGGCGCATTTGCGGTTCCGCCTCCGCCGGCAGTCCGCAGACCAAGAGAATGACCTGGATCGGCAGTCGACTCGCAAATATCGAGCGCACATCGGCTTGGCCGTGCAGCTCAAATCCGTCGATCAATTCCGTGGCGGCTGCCCCAATTGCCGCCTCCAAATGTGTGCGTATGAAGGCAGGCGTGAACGGGTGCCGCAATGCCTGGCGGTAACGCTCATGCGTTGCGCCCTCGGTCGTCAGAATATGCGCGCCAAAGGTGTCGAGAATTGTCGACTGCGCGGAATCTGTGGTCAGTCGAGAAGTGTCGAGCAGCGCAGCGCGTACGTGCTCATAACCGACGATGTACCACATATCCAGTGCCGGAATCCACGAGATCGGCTCGTATCGCCGCAAGCGCTCGAACGCCGGATAGGGATCACGGTCGAGTTCGGTTAGCGTAATCTCGCGGCCGACCGGGAAACGCCTTTCTCTCGCCAACCTCATGAGCGTTGAACTCGTTGAGTCAATCAATGCGCGTGCCCGAACGGATCCGTAATCCCGGCAAGCCAGGGATCGTGAGTGGCCGCGCGCCAATCGTGAATCTGTTTCCGCAGATCCGCCATGACGCTTGAATGCGATGGATCGGCGGCAAGATTGACCACCTCGTCAGGATCGACGTTCAGATCATAGAGCTCTTCGGACGGGCGATGCGTAAAGGCATCCAGCGTCCGTTTGCCGAGTTTGGCGCCCGGAGTGCTCATGATCGCTTTCCAGGACGGCGAAAGCTGTACGTCGCTCGCGACGGGGACGACGAGAGAGGGCTCCAGATTGAGGTAATAACTGTAGCGTCGTGTACGCATGGAGCGCATCGGGTAATACTGATTGATCTCATGAAACGCATGCGTGGCGAAGATCCGATCGAATCCGACGGAATTGCTGTGTTCGAGAATCGGAAGCAATGAGCGGCCCGGTAGCGGTGCATAACGGTAGCTCGCCGGCGGCGATACTCGCGCCCAGTCCAGAATGGTTGGGCCCACATCGATCCAGCTAACCAGCGAATTGTTGCGGACTTTGCGTGTCTTTTGTTCGGGCGAGCGGATGATCAGCGGCAAGTGCAGTCCAGGCTCATAGAGATTGTCTTTGGCACCTGGAAACGGCCGGCCGTTATCGCTGAGGTAGATGACCAGGGTATCTTTCTCATGCCCCGCATCGCGCAACTCCCGCAGCAATATTCCCACGCCGCTGTCGAGCCGGCTGACCGATTCATAGTACTGGGCCAAGTCTTGTCGTACACCTGGCAGGTCCGGCAAATGATTGGGAATCAAGACCTCAGAAGGCGAATAGATCTGACGCTCGATCTCGGGCCATTTGCGGGAATTGCCGTAGTTGAGTGAGTCGCGATGCGGATCGCTGTAGCCGACGGTCAGGAAAAACGGCCGGCTTCCCTGGGCGCGCATCCATTGCCCCGCCAGGTGAGCCATTGCCGCCACGTCGCGGACTCCGGGCAGTTCGGGCGCCAACCAGGCGTCGTACGGGAGGAGTGCATCGGGCTTGACGTGTTTTTTGCCTACAAGCGCCGTGCGATAGCCCGCTTGCTGCAGCATCCACGGCAATGTCTTGACATCATCCAGCAGCGAAAAATTGTGGACGTCATGCGCGAGCCCGTACATCCCGTTGGTGTGCGAATAAAGACCCGTGAACAATGTCGATCGGCTGGAGCTACAAGAAGACACCGTGGCGTATCCTTGGGTGAACAATGTTCCTTGCGCGGTCAGATCATCCAATACGGGAGTCTTGACTACTCCCCCACAGCAGCTCAAATCGTAGCCCTGATCATCCGCGATGATGAGCAGGATATTGCGCGCAGGACTGGAAGTATCCGATCGCGCCTTCGCGGCAGCGTTGAGTACGGCGCCGCCCGTCAGCCCGAGGCCAGTCGCTGCAGCAAGCAGATCGCGACGCTTCATGCCTTACCCCCGATGTCTTGTTTGGTGTTCGATGCGATGGCAACCACGGCCGTACTATAGATCCTTGGATCGTAGCCCGGTTGGCAGCTTTGTACGGCATCAGCTAAGGTACGGCAGCACTCATAAAGACGGGGCATTTGCATGGACATCGTCATCCCAAGCACCGCATCGATCGGCGTGTTTGCAGTGGCGGCGACGCTGCTGCTGCTGACTCCCGGTCCGGCGGTTCTCTATGTCGTCGCACGCAGCGTCGAGCAAGGGCGTATTGCCGGCTTGGCCTCGGTTTTCGGCATCACCACGGGAACGCTGGTGCATGTGCTCGCATCGACGCTGGGACTGTCGGCGCTGCTGGCCTCCTCGGCGCTGGCGTTCGCGCTGGTCAAATATGCGGGCGCTGCGTATCTGATCTATATGGGGGTGCGGCGGATTCTCACACGAAATGGCTCGCGCGCCTCGCCATTGAAGCTGCCAAGGCGAAGCTTGGGGCGGCTGTACCGCGACGGTTTTATCGTCAATGTGCTGAATCCGAAGACGGCGCTGTTTTTCCTGGCGTTTTTGCCCCAATTCGTCGATCCCGCGCGGGGCGCGATTCCCATGCAGATCGCCTTCCTGGGCCTGCTGTTCACGTTGATGGGTCTGACGAGCGATGGTCTCTATGCGTTGGTGGCCGGCACGGCGGGCCTGTGGGTCAAGCGCCAGAGTCGCTACTGGGACTGGGAGCGCTATGTCACGGGGAGTGTGTTTATCGGTCTCGGACTGACCGCCGCCTTGGCCGGTCGGAGGGGTTCATGAGCCGTCAGTCGATTAATTTCAAGCAGAAGTTGGGATTGTTCGCGGAGCAATGGCAGCCGAAAGTTATTGCAGAGATGAATGACTATCAGTTCAAGGTTGTGAAACTGAAGGGTGATTTCGTTTGGCACGATCACCAGGATACCGATGAGACCTTCATCGTCCTCGAGGGAACTTTAAGAATCGATCTCCGTAACGGCTCCGTGCACGTGGCCCAAGGCGAGATGTACGTCGTTCCCAAAGGGGTTGAGCACAAGCCTTACGCAGAGAACGAGGTCCATTTGCTATTAATCGAACCGCGCGGCGTTCTGAATACCGGGGGCGGTGGCGGGGAGCGCACCGCGGAAAACGATGTTTGGATCTAAATCGACAGCAGCCGCTCAAAAAAGGAGCGGTAGTGGCGCAATGCGATTCGCAAGTTTTCGGTCGTCGGCGATTCTGCTTGATCCAGACGCTTCTCGAGTTCCGAACGTTGCTTGGCAAAAGTTTGCGCCAGACTCTGAGTGACCTGCTCGACGAGCTCATCGGCGGCGTGTACTGCTTCTCTGGGGTCATCGACGAAGCTACTTTGCACCAAATCCCATCGTGAGCGAAAGTCGATCGCTGCCTGTTGCGTAAAGAGCGGTGCGAGTTTCGCCTCTTCTCTGCTCATCCTTGTTTGGCTCACGCCGTCGGTACTAATCGCCTGCAGTAGAGGCCGATCGGCCTCGTGCATGGCGGATGGTGGACTGACAGGAGCGCCCGCGCGTTCCGACGTGCTGAGCGGCGCGCCTTCGCGCGGCTCTCCGTTCATCTGAGGGCTCATGAGTGCACCGGAACGCGGCGCACTGGTGGCAGGGTAGCGACCCTATCGTGTGCGACTCCGAGCAACTCATCGAACAGGGTGCGGTAGTAGATGACCGCCTTGCGCAGCTCTTCGGTGTCCGCCTCGCCGCGCGCGTCGCTGGCCGCAATGCCTTGCGCTACTCGGTAGGTGGCGACAACGGCTGGGTGGTCGACGGAAATATCGGCGGCGCGCCGCTCAAAGTCACCCATGGGGTATCCGCGCTCTTCCATCAGCTCTCTCACCAATTGATCCGCGTGCGCAACAACCCCTTTCGGATTATCGATGAAGCGGCTTTGCAGTTCGTTCCAAGCCTGGGAAAATCGCGCCGCATCCGACGGAGTGAGCGGCACGATCTTCAAGCGGGCGACTCGATCCTCACGTTTTTGCAGCTCTGTCTCCGCCTGGGTCCGGCTATGAAACGTGGATACCGTTAGGTCGTATTCCGGCCCGAATCGCCGTTTGAGATGCAAGGACCGCTGTCGCTGCACGATCAGCCATGCGACGACCGCGATGACGACGGCTGCCAGGAGAATGACAAAAATGGCGGTATTCGGAGGGGTTGAATTCATATCGGTGTCCTACAGTGGCTTGCACGTTGCGTGCCGGACGGTACGCGGATCCACGCTCATATTGGGCGTGACAAAAAGTGTTGTCCAAACTCAGGCGCGACACAGCCAGAAGCTGTATGAGACTTGCGTAGGACATCGCCTCACGCGAGAGCGGCGAGCCGCCGTATCTTACAGAGCCGACGCGAGCGGTGAGCATGTAGGACAGCAGCCCCGCAGCGCGTCAGGCCGTCAGGGCGCACGAACAGTTCGATCAGACTTTAGTTCTCGCCCGTAGGCGCTTTCGATACCGATGGAGTTGGTTGACTCGAAACGCTGGAAGGCGGCCGATCGGCGCTGTTTGCTTTTGGACTGATTCGAGCGAGAACATCAAACCAAAACGGAGCGCCTAAGCTGACGGCGAGAATGGTGATCAAGAGCCCGATAATGGTGCGAAAAGGATCTTTGGTGAACTCCGGCCGCAGCGTGTTGCCGCCCAGCGTGTCTCTTGTAATGATCGCGTCCAGATCCTTTAGATTGCTCACCGCGCGGGCGTGGTCGGCAGGGTCCATGGTGAGGTTCGACTGAATCTTTGCGAGTTCCAGGCGCGACGCCGGCTGCGCCGTCAGTTGGTGAAGGAGATCGAGTGTATTGGCATTGATGTAGACGGTGAAAACAAGGGCGAGCACGAAGGCAATGCCTTGTGTCCAGTGTCGATACCAGCGGCCGATCTTTTCCATTGTGGCATCGAAATGCTGGGCGAGTTCGTCGTGCAATGTCGTGCCCCGGGACAGACTGCGATCCGCCAGCCCGGTCAGCACGTCTTTCAGGTGCGAATTCATCGGCGTGTTCGCGATTATCGTTTTGGCTTGACCGGCATTGCGCGCGACATCCATCCCTGCGGTTGCCAGCGTCGCGGTGGCGAAAGTCAGTGCATCCAGTGAGTTGGGCGAAGAATCTCCGTCGGTCGCCGACTTGATGATCCCGCTATTCCAAAACCTCTTCGTTTCATCGGATAGTCCTTTTACATTGGGATCTTGCAGGATGCTGCGTATCCCGGACTTCAGCCCGATACTCCTCAATCCCACCAGTCGAGTGATGATTTCGGTGAGGGCACTTACCGTAAGCGCCAGAACGATGTAAATCGTAATCAAGCTAACGAAAACATCGAGTGAAGGTAGAGTCACTGTGCGCCCCCTCGAAGAAAGCTGACTATTAGAGACATTATGTGTTTAATTACAGCTAAATATCGAGAGGGGGATGCCGACGTGACAACATTTCGAATAGCGGGCGCGGCCACGATACTTATTCTTGCCTTCATGACTGCGCGTGCTCAGCCGTCAAATGGCTCCGGCAACGGTTTCACCACAGTGAATGCACCCGGCGGCGGCCAATACATATACGGCCCCTTCCCCGGCAAGGGGTCGATGTCCGACGCAGTCCTGTACATGCTGCGCAACATTCATCAATATTTTGGCAACCGGCCTGAGCTCGGCAAATTCGTGCAGTCCCGCGACGGTACTCAGACGGCGGCATTTTTCGGCGTCAATGCCAAAGGCGCGGGAAGCAAGCCGATGACCGGGCTCTTTATCGTGGCGCGCTCCACCGACGGCTTCGCGTCCGGTGCGGTGGTGTTCGACGAAAGCTCGCACTTCGCCACATCCGAGCCGGGCATGATGAAGGCGCTCTATACCGCTTGGCACCCGGCAGGCATCAATACGGCGGCAGCCTCTGCACCCTCACAGGCATCCACCACACCCGTCGCCGCCCCGGCGGGCGCGAACGGCGGCATTGCAGCACCGCTCGTGCAAACCTCGGGCGGCGACCACAGCGCATCGATTGGTCTACCAGAGGGCTGGAAAATCGTCTCGTTGAACGGCGGCGCGATTTCCGTCGCGGGTCCCAGCGGCGAGATGGTCAATCTCGGCGGGGTGTTCCAAGGGTATGCGCTGGGACCGGATCTATTCCAGTCCTACGTCGCGATCGTCAATCGAGTGCGCGCCGGCAGCGGCAAGCCCCCGGCGACCTTCACCGTACTGGAGAGAACCAATCTGCCGGGCAATGCAATTCAAGTCATTGTAAAGGTGGATCTGAATGACGGCATCGGGCCGCGCCGCGGCAGCATCAGGCTGGGACGGTGGGGTGCACAAGCAATGAGCGTGGATGGCTCAAATATTCCCGAGCGGCTGGCGGACAAGGAGAATGCAACGCTTCTGGCCGTTATCCATTCATATCAGCCTAACCGCCAAGTGATGGGACAGCTGCAGCAAGGCGCGATGGATCGCGTACAAGCCGACGCGGCTCGCGCCGATCAACAGGCGGCCGCACTGAACGCGCGGCGCGAGGCCAGCAATGCCGCCTTCGATCAGCACATGAACAACCTGAACGCGCAATCGCAGTCTTTCAACGCGCATATGGACAACATCGACCGGTCCAGCAAGATTACACAGGATTACATCCTTGATCGCTCGGTCGTTCGCGACACCGAAAATGGTGATCGGGCCACTGTAAGCAATGGCTATGCGGACTCGCTGGTGCGCGCCAATCCCGACCGGTTTCAGGTCGTCCCAAACCAAAGCCTGTTGGCGGGCAAAGACTACTGATCGCTGCCCTCACGCCGCCTGGGCTTGTGCCTGCAATTCCTTCTTTCGCGCCTGCAGCTGCTCGCCCAACGTCGCCAAGTCCATATCCGACTTCCTTGCCTCCGCGAACATCCCGCCGGGCTGTTCCTCTTCTTTGACGTGATGCTTGATCATTTCAGAGAGAACGGTGACTTTGGCGTCAAAATAGTCATCATCGGACGACATTTTCTGGATATCCGCGATCAGTTTCTTGGCACCCGCATGTTCGACAACCGCTTCGTGATGAGTGTCTTTATCCCCGGTAGCCTCAATAAATGCGGGATAAAAAATTTCCTCTTCAATCGCGGTGTGGACGGTCAGGGCATCGCAAATCCGGGTGGCAAGCTGCTGCTTCCTGGATTTACTGTTCGATTTGTCGAATTGGGAGAACCATTCCTCGACTTGCCGGTGATCGGCCTTCAGTAAAGCGATTGCATCGGGCGTTTTGGATCTTGCGGCGGACGATCGGCTCTTGGTTGCCATGGAACTTGCTCCCTCAGGGTTGTACGTGAGCGCAATAGTGGGGCCCAAGGGAAAGAGTCAACATAGGCGTGCATCTTGTTTTTGGGTCGGACTATGCCGCGCTTCCGTCAGCGCTCCTCATGACCGCACGCAACGACACCATCTCCATGCTCGGCTCGACGGTGGGTTTTTTCGAGGGGTACATGAGGGTGAGCGACGCCATATGATCGGGCAGTGCCGCAATGAGCCCTAAAAGGTTTTCCGCGGACACCGGCCGCGCGACCAGATAACCCTGAAGATAAATCGGCTTCAGATCCGCAAGCAACGATAGCTGCTCCACGCATTCGATACCCTCGGCGGTCACTTCGAGGCCCAGGTTTTGGCACAGGCCCACCAGAGAACGGGCAATCGCCGCGGAGCGAGGACTCGTATGAATGCTGGCAACGAGTGCTCGATCGAGCTTGACCCGCGAGATTGGCAGCTGCTCAAGGGAGGCGAGGGAGGAGTAACCGATGCCAAAATCGTCGAGCGCAATGGCGATGCCATGGCCCTGTAGTTGACGAAGCACTTCAATTGTTGCGGTGCCGGTCTGCAGGACGTTTTCGGTGAGCTCAATCTCGATGCAGCGTGGCGGCAATCGATGCTCTCGCAACAGTGCCATCACGCGATCGACAAAACGGGCGTCGAGCAACTGGCGTGAAGATAAGTTGATGGCGATACGGGCCTCTGGCCACGCCCCGTGATGCCAGTGCGATGCGGTTTCGATCGATCTGCGTAGGACCCAATCGCTAATCTCCATGATTAGTCCCGATTCCTCCGCAATTGTCAGAAATTCACTCGGCAACGCGAGTCGGCCGTCCGGCATGTGCCAACGTATCAAGGCCTCCACGAGATGCGGGATCAAAGTGCTCGCATCGACTTCGGGTTGAAACACCAGCTCGAATTCGTCGCGCTCGAGGGCGTGCCGCAGGCCCTGTTCGATTGCGAATTTGGACGATGCGGCCTCCAGGAGCGCCGGGCTGAACACGGTCGATTGGCTGCGTCCCAGAGCCTTCGCTCGGAACAGTGCTGCGTCCGAAGCGCGCAGTAGGGCTGCCGCGTCGCGGCCATGGTCGGGGTATAAGCTCGAACCTACGCTGATGCTGATGGTGAGGTAGCGGCCGTCGACAACGAGCGGCTGCTGAAATGCGCGCACCAAGTCTTGGCCGAACGCGGTGATTTCTTCGAGCGTAACAAGTTCAGCGCGTACAATGGTGAACTCATCACCTCCCAGCCGCGCGGCGAAGCCGGCAGGACCGGACCGCATAAGCAGTCGATCTGCAATCGCGCTTAAAACCCGGTCGCCGAATGCATGACCCATGCTGTCGTTGACGTTTTTGAAGTTGTCAAGATCGACGAAGAACACGGCGACCTTTGAATTGCGCGATTCGGCCAGCGCGATTGCGGTCTTCAGGTGTGCAAACAACTGCCGCCGATTCGGCAACTCGGTGAGAGGATCGTGTCCTGCGAGGTGCTGCAATTCACGCGTGCGCAAATCCACTTTCGCTTCGAGCCGCTCCTGGTAGCTGGAGGCCAACGCCCTCGCGTCACTGATCTGTTCGGCCATTTGATTAAAGGAAACGGCCAGGTCATCGAGTTCCCGGATGCCACCACGCGCCACCCGCACAGCTGTATCTCCGCCCGCGAGCAGAATCGTTGCGGTTCTGATCCGACACACGGGTTCGACCACACTCATGACGGTGCGAATCGAGATCCAAAGAAGCGCCAATAGGACGGCAGCACTGATCCAGAAGATAGGCGACAGACGCTCGGCCCTTTCATGCGAAGCAGCGGTAGTTTCGGTGGTGTCGCTCACGGGCTCGCTTGCCGTGCCAAAGTCCACGACGGGGGGCGACGCCGGCTCTTGGGCAGGAGAGTCACGAGTTGAACCGTCCGACAAGGAAGGTTGAACGGCCGCGTGCACGTCGGCCATCAGCCTTCGGGACTCCTTTGAGAAAGCAACCTCCTGGTCGCGCCGCTGCCGGTCCAAGAGGGTGAGAGAATTCTGCAGAACGCTGATGCGGGCCACGTCGGCCCGCATTTGCTCGACCCATGCCTGCCCTTGAGAACGCGTCAGCAGCAGATCGTTGTTTTGTAAGTTGGCCTTCAGTGCCGTCTCGCTGGCTTCTACTGCGTCGAGGGACGCCTGATTGTTAAATCCCAGAGGGTCCAATCTGGCGAGGCCGCGCCGAAGCTCGTTGAGGCTTGAATTCAAATCAACCAGAGGTCTGCGTGCAATCACGCGGCCGAAAATCTTCCAGGACCCCTCGAGCGAAGCTTTGGTGCGCGCGTCCAGCGCATCGAAAGCTTCCCACAGTTCTTTCAAAGCATTGCGCCGGCTTTCGGTCGCGCGCAAGAGTTCGTCGCCATGTGCTCGGTAGGCCAAAAGCTTGGCGCGAAACTTACCGGCTGTTTGGCGCGAGTCGGCACTTCCGTGCGCCAAGATGTACGTCTGCGATTCTTGATCGAGCTCCTTAATCGCATCCGCCACTCGACTTTCGCCATCATCACTGGAGCCACCCATACGAGCGCCGACCGCGACTTCATAATGTTCGATTGAGGCGATCAGCGATTTTGCACTTGGAGTTTCCGCCGGCGATGGCGGTGATGGCCTAATCCCTCGTGGGGGCGATGAGTCTCCTGGCACGAATGGACCAGGTACTGCGACCCGTACCAACCGCGTGGTCTTAATGACGGAGATCTCATGCTCGATGAGCAGATTGGACGCAATGGCCAGGGCGGCTACGGCGATGAATGCGACGCTGAGGCGAGCGCCGATGCCCCATCGCACATTCCATGGGCGTGCGCGCAGTCGGGTGAACTTAATACTGTGCTCCGCAAATCAGCTCTTAAAGATCCGGTTGATGTTACGGATGGCGCTTGAGTATTACTGAGAAGCAGTCCTGTAGGACAACGGCAAAACGCCCATTTTTGCGCTGAATCGCCGTGAAAAGCCGCCTCATCGTTGGCAAAACTCGCGGACTGCCTATCATGTAGGACAAGTCCCACAGGTCAATAGATCCGGTGTGGCTTTGGCGCTCCCTCGGGGCGAGGAGGTGCTACGACGCTGCCAATGATACTAAAAAGGCGGCGGAGGCAACGGTCATGACACACGTAGCGAGCCATCCCAAAACGACCCAGAGGCGCTCGATTCGAAACGGTCCCATTATTTTTTTGTTGGTGGCTATCTTCATGACTAAGAACATGACGGGGACCGCGACCACGGCGTTGAGCGCGGCCGCCCAGATCAAGGCTTTGATGGGGCTGATTTTCAGCACATTCGCGGCGGCGCCGACGAGGGTCGCTATTGCAATGGCAGCGTAAAAGGCCTTTGCCTGTCCGGGCTTTTTCGACAGGCCCGTAGGCCAACTTTGTGCCTCTCCCAAAGCGTAGGCCGCCGAACCGGCCAATACGGGTACGGACAACAGACCCGTGCCGATGATGCCCAAAGAAAATAATGCGAAAGCTAAGTGACCCGCGATGGGTCTCAAGGCTTCGGCGGCTTGCGCGGCGCTCGAGATCTCATGCACGCCTTGGGTTTGCAAAGTCGCGGCTGCGGTTGCCATGATGGCGAGCGCCACGAGATTGGACACCCCCATGCCAATGAGCGTGTCGAGCCGAATGCGCGCGAGAGCATCTCGGCCTTGTGAAGGACGACGCCGCAAAGGCTGGCGGATGGGTTTGGTTTTCGTGTCTTCAACCTCCTCGGAGGCTTGCCAAAAAAATAGATAAGGGCTGATCGTGGTACCCAGAATGGCGATGACGGTCAGCCAAAACTCCTTATCCGGCAGGAATTTCGGCAGCAACAGGCCTTTGAAGAACTCCGCCCATGCGACGTGAACGACGCAGAGCGTCGCAAAGTAGGCGAAAAGCGAGAGCGTGAGCCACTTTAGGATGGCAACGTAGCGGGTGTGTTGCAGGAAAATCTGGCCGGCCGTACAAATTACGCTGAAAACGACCAGGTACGACCAAACCGGCAATGCCGGCAAGAGTAGTCGGCTGGCTTCCGCCATGGCCCCCAAATCTGCCCCAATGTTGCAAATATTCGCCATAAACAAAAGGGCAACGGTGGTTCGCAGAATCCATTTTGGATAATTGAGACGGATGTTTGCCGCAATTCCTTTACCCGTCGTACGTCCGATGCGCGCACTCACGGCCTGAATGGCAACCATCAAGGGATAGGTCAGAAGCAGCGTCCAGGAAAGCTGAAACCCGAACTGAGCTCCTGCTTGGGCGTAGGTGGCGATACCGCTGGGATCATCGTCCGCGGCGCCGGTAATCAGCCCGGGTCCTAAGAGCCGCAACAACCGGGGTTTGCTTGGGCCCGCAATGTTGCTGGAGGACTTCGCGGTGCGCTTACTGGCGACGCGCGCCGTTGCCGCACGGAGATCCTTTCTAGTCATCTGCTGAGGCAAAGGACATGAGTTGCGCTCAAAAGAAGGCCCATTTCATACTGGCGGTGGATCCTGGTCGCGGGCCGGGGTATCCCAGCCTTTTCCAACAGATGGGATGAGCTGCCGAGTACGAGCAGGGTTTTGCAATGCCGGTATTGGTCCTTAACAAAGTCGAGCGTATGTCCATCCGACATCAAAGCGGGGTTGGCCCTGCTCTTGCGTTGAGGCATATGAATGTCCTTGGATCGAATACGAGTGAGAACGAAACTGAACGTTAGCGCCTTGTTACGTCGAATGTGGTGCAGGCTCGCATGACGGCCAAGTGAGAATAAGATGCGAAACGCGCGAACCGTTGTAGCCCAGGGACTACGGGTCGCAGTTTCTAAACGTATGTTAGTCGAGCCTCAGATTACTTCGATTATCAACGCTCATTCCTTGAGAGGCGCGATACGCACCTAGGGTATAAGACGGCGTTCCTGGAGCGCGATGGCAAGGTTCGAGATCAGGGGCCGCGAATCCGTCTGGCATGTCCTGTTCGGGCAGGTGTCCTACCGATCCAGGCCACTATCATTCGGCCACAAGTCACGCAGATGAGCGAAACGTTGATCATAAATTTGATACGGGCCCACACGAGATTTCTCCCTTAACACTACTTGGACGGGATCAATTTTCAATAAGACAAGCAGACGTTACTTCCTTGATACGCGCCATACCAGCGGCCACTCACGTCAGGCGATGTAGGGCGACGCAACGTCACAGGTGCGTGTCTTATGTGTGGGCACAGGCGCCGCTGCCGTCGCGCAGTTTGCTCACATATCGCGGCGCAGTTGACTGACGCGAGCTTCGGCAATCCAGCCGCTGGGCGCGCAGCCCGGCATCCCCACAATCACCCTGTCCATTTAATCCAACGAGGTGATAGATCATGGCAAACGATAAACAGAGCGGCGGCGTCGACGATCAGTCTAAGCAACCGGGCGGCTCAGGCAATTTCGCGAATGATCCGCAGCGCGCCAGCGAGGCCGGCAAGAAGGGTGGTCAACATTCGCACGGCGGCGCCTCGGGCCAGGCGGACCAGTCCGGTTCTGGACGTTCGCAACAAGGAGCGGTTCAGAGCGACGATGACGACGATTCGAATGAGTCTGGAAAGGCGAGCGATAGCGCCAAGAATCAGCGCTAAAAGCAATTACTTCCGAAATGCCGGCGGACCGTTCGCCGGCTCTTTTATCCGATGCGTCACTTAGGATCCATGGCGGTCCCGAAATACAGAAGCGCCGTTCCGCCGCAGATGAGCAACAGTCCCGAAATGCTCGATACCGATAGCTTGTCGATGGATGAGATAGCCGGCCATGGCAACCACGACGACGCTAAATCCGGATCACAGCGCGTCCGCGCCGCCCACATAGCTGCCTTTGGCGCGGAGTCCGCGGGTCAGCGCCGGGAGGGAAGGGAGGCTCGGCAGCCCGTGGGCGCTCGATCCAATGCGCCAGTCTGCAAGGATAGTACTGATAGCGTGAATGCTTTTCATTGCGATTCCTTGTTTCAGTCCCGAGAAAACGCTCCCTACTTCTCAAATCGGAAAGCGATGCTTCAAACGGAACCCGCCCACCTGTGATATCTGCGTATTCAATCGCAGCTCGCGCCGTATAGGCGGCCGCGATACAGAGGGTGATGATGACTGCGAGCCGCGGATACGAGCACTTCATTGAGGAATTATGAGATTGTAAGCAAAGTGACTAAAGTCACTTCCATTCGACTCACTGTGAGACGCATGATCTTTAACATGAACAGCCTGGAAGGATCCGGTTCGTGACGAGCGCCGCAGAAGCTTCTTTTCCGGCCATTCGCATCGTGATTGCCGAAGACCAGGCGCTGGTGCGTCGCGGTACCGCACTGCTTTTGTCGATGGAGCAAGACATGGAAGTCGTGGGTCAGGCTTGCAACGGGGTGGAAGCCGTTGAATTGAGCCAGTTGCTGCATCCCGATGTCGTTCTGATGGATTTGCATATGCCCATAAAAGGCGGCGTGGTCGCCACTCGCGAAATTACGCGCGCACTTCCCGACACTCAGGTTCTTGTTTTAACGACTCTGGACGACGATGAGACCGTGTTCGAAGCAGTACGGGCGGGCGCGCACGCCTATTTGCTGAAAGACGCCACGGAAAACGAACTCCTCGAAACCATCCGCGCATTGAAACGCGGCGAATCGCGTCTCACTCCACAAATCGCACGCAAAGTGATGGATCAATTCCGCCGCCTCGCTCAAACCGGAAAATCCGAACTCGCGCACGCCGAAGTTGCATCTGCGCCGTTCGAAGCGAACAGGTCAAATGCAAATGCGACGCCTGCGGCTGAAACACTGACCGAAAAGGAGGAAAAGGTCCTTGAGTTGATCGCCGAAGGCATGAGCAATCGGCAGATCGGCGGCGCTTTGTTCCTTGCCGAGGGAACCGTCAAGAACTACGTCAGTCGCATCATGGAGAAGCTGCATGCCAATACCAGAACCGAGCTTGCGATTCTCTCCCAAAGGCAGCGACGCGCAGAATAATCAGCGGCCTACTGCGCCGTCCAACCCCCGTCGATGGGTATGGCGGTGCCCGTGATGTTGTGCGCGTCGGGGGCGCAAAGCCACACGGCCAGGCGCGCAATTTCCGAAGGAGAGGAGAGTCGGTGCGAGGGCTGCTTTTCAGCCAGCATCGCATCGATGGCCGCCGCGGCGGACACCCCCAATTCTTGACGCCGCTCGGCAATTTGCGGCGCCAACAGCGCCGTATCCACCCAGCCGGGACAAATGCAGTTGATGGTAACGCCGCCGCTTCCGGCGCTGCCGATGTGGGCATACTCGAGCGCCGCGACTTTCGACAGGCCGACGAGTCCGAATTTGGCCGCAACATAGGGCGCCTTACTGACAGAGGCCACGAGACCATGCACCGAGGCGATGTTGATCACGCGGCCGAAGTGGGCTTCAGCCATGCGCGGCAGGGCATGGCGCATGGTGTGAAACGCCGCCGATAAGTTCACCGCGAGAATATCGTTCCACACTCCCGTTGTGATCGCAGCGATCGGCGCGGTGTGTTGAATGCCGGCGTTATTGACGAGAATATCGAGGTGGCCCCACGCGAACATCTGTGCCATCAAGGCGTCGATTTGATCGACGTCGCGTAAATCGCCGCCGAAGTAACGGCTTTCGGGACTTCCGGCCGCCTGCAATTCCGCAAGCATCCGCTGGGCCTCGTCGCGCTCGACAAGGCCATGCGCCGCGACGCGCGCGCCGGCCTTTGCGAAGGCGAGGGCGACACTCTTGCCAATGCCGCGGTCCGCGCCGGTGATCAGCACGGACTTGCCGCGCAGTTCCGCCGTCATGCTTGGGGCCCCGGCACGGCTTTAGCCCAAGACGCTGAGGGCCGGCGGCATTCCCAACCACAACTCGCGCAGGGCGCCGTGCGGATCGCGCTCGATCCGGGTATTGCGGTCGAACACCAGCGTTGATCTTTGCGATGCATCGAAACACGGCCATGGCGGAATCTGCGGGTTGTTCGGATCACCGCGCTTGGCAAAGGCGAGAAGCGCCGACACGAGGGTCTCGCACATGCGGCGCGCATCGCTCGAGCCGCTGCCCAAGATGGCGTCGCGTTCGTTGTGCATCGACGCAGCGACATCCATGGCGTGTGCAGCGCCGAACTTTCCATCGAACGCGGGACAGGTCCATTCCCACAGATAGGCGTAAACCGCAGCTTTCTGACGCGCCGCCTTGGCCTCGGCCTGCGCATGCGCGAAACGCCGGAAACCGGCATCAGTGATGAGTTGCGCGTACAAGAGATAGGGTGACTTCGTGGGAAAGTGCTCGCGGTAAGTCTTTCCCAGCAGGGCCGCCTTGGCGCCATATCCTATCGACAATGTATCGATGAGTTCCTGTTCCGTCATGGCGAACCGATCAAAGAACAGGCCGGCATCATCCAACGTGGTGGAAATGATCAGCGGCACGTGGTCGGATAACGCTGCCACCTGAGTGTCCAAGGGATGGGCGGGAATGTGCGTGCCATCGACGATGGGCGCAAACGCATGCGCGCCAATGGCGGTTTGGGCGGCGAGAATTTGAGTCCACGGTAACTCTTGAATTCGATCGAGCGTCCCCGGCGTCAACCCAAGCTGTCCAATGAATGCCGCCGAAACCTGAGCCGCTGCTTCCTTAGGGCTGTGCGACACCAGTGATCCGCTTTGAATCACCGCCCGGTGAAACAAATTGCGGGCCGCCGGCATCGCGAGCAGCGTGCTCACTTTCCATCCGCCGCCGGACTGTCCAAAGATCGTAACGCAGTCAGGATCGCCGCCGAAATGCTCAATGTTGTCGCGCACCCATTCAAGGGCTGCCACGAGATCCAACATGCCCGCGACGCCGGCATCGGCCCAAGGCCCCGACGGCTCCAGGTCCGTAAGGTTTAGATAACCAAAGCTCGACAAGCGGTGCGTCACCGTCACGACGACGACATCGCCCCAATGCGCGAGCCGGGTGCCGTCATACATCGGGTGATTGCCCGAGCAGATCGCGAAGCCGCCGCCGTGAATGCAAAACAGCACCGCGCGCTTATCCCGGCGACCGGTCCCGGGTGTCCAGATATTGAGGTGCAGGCAGTCCTCGCCCATTCCGCCGAACGCCACATTCAAATCGAACTGGATCAGCCGCGCGTACTCGTGGCCGACGTCGTAGGGAACCTGCGGCGAAACGGCGCTGTAACCCAAGCAATCGCGCACGCCCATCCACGGCTTTGCAGGTTTTGGACGCTGAAACCGGTTCGCCCCCGCCGTCGAAGCGGCGTAGGGGATGCCTTTGAACTGCCGGATCCCTGAACTGATCAGTCCCCGGACCCGGCCGCTCGCAGTCTCGACGCAGCAGAACTCCATACGATCAATTGTATTTGTAATTGATCGACAGGCCCACCGTTCGAGGCTGCGCCAGAAACACCTGGACCGGTGCGTCGGGGTTGTACTGCAGGGGGATGATATTTGCGGAGACCTCGCCCGCCTTGTCGAACACATTGCGAACGTACAGACCGTATTCCAAGTGGTAGGGCGATCGCACCGAGAAATTCAGGTCCGTGATGTTGTAAGAGGCCAAGTTATACGGCCGGCTGATCGACGTATCGAACCCCGCATGGCGCTCGCCGATCCAACGGTCGGTGACATTGACGGCTCCGCGATATCCGCCGGGCAGGTCCAGGTCATAGGTGCCGATCAGCGCGAAGTTGAAGCGCGGCGACAGCGGCAGCCTGACACCGAGCGTGGTGACATCGATTACTGCCGGAATGGAAGTGAGACGCGCATTGGTGTACGCCGCTGAACCGCCGAGGGTGAGCGCCGGAAGGATGCGATAGTCGAACGCCATTTCGGCGCCGGTGACTCGCGCCGTGCCGGCATTCTCGAGCTGGTTGACGCCGCCGACATTGACTGTGACCTGAATGTCTTTCCACAAAATGTCGTAGATATCGAAGTTCAGCGTCGCGCGCTTGTCGAGGAACGTCGCCTTTTCACCGAGCTCATAGCTCCACAACCGGTCAGGATCGTAAGTGGGATTGCCGAGGCCGGGCGCCAACACGAAATTGGGACCGCCAGGCCGGAAGCCGCTCGCGGCGCGTGCATACACCATTACATCGTCGGTGATGTGAAACTTGGGATTGATCAGGTACGTCATCACGCTTTGATCCGATGTTGCCACCGGCGGCGTCAAGACCGCGGCCGAGCCGGTCGCGAGCAAGCCGCTGACCGTCTCTGCGTAGGCCTGCTTTTGCCGGCTGTACCGCACTCCCAATCCCAATTCCAGCTGTTTGGTGAAGAAGATCGTGCCGTCCGCATAGGCGGCGTACTCGCGGTAGGTGCTGGGCAGGAAGCTGGTAAAGGGAGATAAGCCAAAGAACGTACCCGCCGGAGTGGCCGTGTCAAAGAGATCGACGACCTCACTGGTCTTTTCGTTGCTCAAGAATGCGCCCGCCAACCATTGAAAGGTCGTGCTCTCGTGCGAGGCGACGCGAAACTCCTGCGTGAATTTCTTGGTCGTGGTGTTGACGTACAGGCTGAAGGGATCGGTGATGGGAATGCCAAAGGCACCGCCGAGCGCCGCATCGTAGGTCAAGCTGTTGTCCGTGCGGCTCGTGCCGTTGTTGACTTGCAGGCCGGTGATGGAACTGAACTTGGCCCATGGCGTGTCGTAGTTGATCGCGGCCGAGTACAGCGTCAGGCTGTAGTTCGAGGGCTGAAATGTGGGGTACGCCTGATCGTAGGTGCCGTACGTCGGCTGATGAGTATGAGGATCGCGAAAGCCGACATCCGCACTTTCGCTGGGAATGTGCTGAGTCGATGCGCGCAGTGTTATATCGAGGTCATCCGTCGGCTTGAGCAGCAACGCGACGCGACCGCCCTGCGACCTGGCCCATCCCTGGTTGTCCCGCCCGTAGATCGGATCCTTGGCATAGCCTGAGTCATAAACCTGATACCCGTCGACGCGGATTGCGGCGATGTCGCCGATGGGCATGTTGACCATGCCGGTATAGGCATGATTGATATGGCCGTGCTGAGTCGAGGACACTTCCACGCCCGCGTTGAGGCCGAAGGAATTCAAATTCGGAGCGTTCGGAATGTACTTGATGGTGCCGCCCAAAGACGTCGCACCGTACAGCGTGCCCTGCGGACCGTTCAGCACTTCGATGCGATTTAAGTCAAACGCATTGATGTTCAAACTCTGATAACCAACGCCGTTCGAAGTGCTGGCGCCCAAGGGGATGTCATCCAGGTACACGCCGGTTGCGCTGCTCAACTGCGAGCCGGTGGTAATGCCGCGGATCACCAGCAGGTTCGTGCTGGGGCCGGTCGAGGCAAAGCTCAAACCGGGCACGAATCCCGCGAAGTCGTTCAAATCGCGGGCCAAAATCTGTTCCAAGGTGTCGGAGGTCAGTGCGGTGACACTGCTCGGCACGTTCTGGATGGATTCGGAGCGGCGGGTTGCCGTGACGATGATTTCAGCGAGCTCCGTGCCGGTCCCGCTGCCGGCGGGTGCGACGGTTTGCGCCGCCACCCAAGATGCGCAAAGCGAGGCGGCGGTGCCCATGAGCGCCGCAACCATAAAGCGAAATGAAGCCATACAACCCCCTTTTTTTAGACCTTTTCAGCAGGAGCCGTCGATTTCGGCTCACTTATTTTGAATTTCAGCGTGCGTTGAAATTATGCCAGACACTCAGCCTTGTCAAGAAACCTCCGACTGCCGACAGGTGACAATATCTCCTCTTGGGCACGCCGCTGCTCGATCCGGGTTCTGGGCCGTCGGATCCAGCAGGGATTATTCAGCGACTGTTAAATTTGGTACGGTAAGACGGCTTCGATGCGGGATTGAAGTGTCACAATGAGGGGGCGAGGCGCTTGCGAAGGTGAGCGTTCGCAGGGGATGTCGAACAATCAACAGAGCGAGCAGTGACCAAACTCGACCATAAAGCGCCCGCCAAGAGCCGCAAGAAATCCGGACGCGGCCGTCCAAAGCACAGCGATGATGGGGTAAAGGCCCGGGGTCGGCTGCTCGACGCCGCCGAGGCGTTGTTTGCCGAGCGAGGGTTTTACGGGGTCACGACCCGGCAAGTTGCGGACGCTGCCAGTGTCGATGTCGCACTTATCTATTATCACTTCAAGAACAAATCCAGCTTGTTCGATGGTGTGTTCGAGCGTCGCGCACGGCCGTTGGTCGCGGCGCGCAGCGATTCGCTGCGCGCGTATGTGACCAATGGCAGCAAGGTCACCGTAGAGGGTGCCGTCGCCGCGTTCATCAATCCCATGATCGACCTGTCGCTGCACGGCGATGCCGGCTGGAAGAGTTACTTCGCGTTGGTCGCGCAGATCGACAATACGCCTTGGGGCGGCGAGATTATTCATCGCTACTTCGATGACAACGTGCACGAGCTGATCGATATCTTGCAGACGGCTCTTCCGGGCAGCCCGAAGAAGGAGCTTTACTGGGCTTATAACTTCCTCGCCGGATCCATGATGCTGGCGCTCTCCGGCACTGAGCGGGTCGACAGGTTGTCCGAAGGGCTTTGCCGCGCGAAGGACCTGGAGGCTGCGCGTCTGCGGCTGCTCAACTATTGTGCGGGCGGATTCCTGGCGATGATCACGGCTGAACGGTTGAGCGGCCGCGCCTGAGGTACGTCATTGACGGACTCTGAGTCACTGGCGTAGGCTGCATGCACGTATTGCGGGAAATCAGGGAGTGGCGAAATTGGATAAGAGAGTCTTCAACCGGCTGGTGGAAAGCATGGGCCAGACGGACGAAATCGTGCGCGGAGTGAAGGCTTCCGCGCGCCAGTTCGGCGTCGATGCCGCGAAGGTGAAGGAGATTCGCGCCATCACGGGCTTGAGCCAGCCGAAATTCGCGAAGCTTCTCCATGTTGATGTTGGAACGCTGCGTAACTGGGAGCAGGGGCGGCGGGAGCCGACGGGCCCTGCGCAGGCACTCTTGAGGGCCATAAAGAACAACCCCCAAGCCGTGCTAAAGGCACTCGCGGCATGATTTCGTGCGATGAAAACCTGGTGACTGCATGACTCTGACCGAGCTGAGCTACGTCGTGGCACTGGCGCAGGAGCAGCACTTTGGACGTGCCGCTGAGCGCTGTCACGTCAGCCAGCCCACCTTGAGTATTGCCATCAAGAAATTGGAAGAGGAGTTGGATGTCGCGCTGTTTCAACGCTGCAAGAACGGCGTTGAGATCACACCCTTGGGTGCGCGCATCGTCGCGATGGCCGGGGGCGTGCTTCATCAAGTTGCGGCCATCAAAGATGTCGCCGCTGCGGATAAGGAGCAGCTGCGCGGGCCCCTGGCGCTGGGTACGCTGCCCACGATTGGTCCCTATCTATTGCCGCAATTCATTCCGCTATTGCAGAAAACGGCCAGCCAACTTTCACTCTATGTGGAAGAGGGGAGCCAGGATTCACTGACGCTCAAACTGCGCAACGGCGATCTCGATGCCATTCTAGTCGCTGCCCCATTCAGCGAACCGGATGTAGTGTCGCAACCTTTGTTCGACGAACCCTTCGTGCTGCTGCTGCCCGCCGATCATCAGCTGGCAAGCAAAGTCGTCATCGCCGCGGCCGATCTCGATCCAGCCGAAGTTTTATTGCCGGGTGAAGGCGATCGTTTCCGTGATCAGGTGCTGGCCGCCTTCCCACATCTAAGTCCCTTGCAAGCATCGGGGCACGGAGCGAAGAGCGCCTTGATGCGCGGCAGCACGCTGGAGGCTCTGCGTCACATGGTGGCTTCGAAGTTGGGGTTGACGATTTTGCCGCAAACCGCTGCCGAGGCACCCGTGTATGCGTCGGACTTGTTAGTAACGCGCCCCTTCGAGAATCCGGTGCCCAAACGCACCTTGATATTGGCGTGGCGGGTCAGTTTCCCGCGGCATAAGGCGATCGACATTTTGCGCCGCACGATTCAGGCCAGCAGCTCAGCCTTCTGGAACTACAATACAGTTCGCACCCAAGACGCTCCCGGCGTGCTCGTGGAAAATCGGAACTGGTGATGCGCCCAGTCTCCAAAATCGTCATCGTCGGCGGCGGGACTTCGGGGTGGCTGGCGGCCTCCATGCTTTGCCATCATTTCAAACACGATCATTGCCAGGTCCAGCTGATCGAATCTGAAGAGATCGGCACGATTGCAGTCGGGGAATCCACGGTACCGCCTTTCGTCGGTCTGATTCAGCGGCTCGGCATCAACGAGCAGCAGTTCATTCGCGCCACCGAGGCAACCTACAAGCTGGGCATTCAATTTGTCGGCTGGCATCAGCGCAACAAGAAATACTTCCATCCCTTCGGCGTCATCGGCCGATCGATTGGAAATCACGATTTCTATCAATGCTGGCTCAAGGCGCGAGCCCATGGCGATACGTCTTCACTGCTGGATTTTTCCCCGTGCAATGTCATGGCTGAAAATGGCCGCTTTTTCCCGCCCGCAGAGGCGCGAAACACCCCCATCGGCGGCGCCAACTATGCACTGCATGTCGATGCACAGTTGGCGGCCCGCTATCTGCGCGGTTATGCCGAAGCGCGCGGACTCAAGCGCGTCGCGGGCAAAGTAACGCGTGTGATGCAACGGGACGACGGTTTCATCCGAAGCGTGATGCTTGCCGACGGCAGAGAAATTGCCGGTGACTTCTTTATCGACTGCACGGGTTTCAAGGGACTTCTGATCGGCCAGGCGCTCGAGGTAGGCTCCGTGGACTGGTCAAATTATTTGCCGTGCGACCGCGCCATCGTGACCAAGACGACCGGTCAAAAACCGCTGCTTCCCTCGACGCGCGCCACGGCCCAGGCCGCGGGATGGAGCTGGCAGATACCGTTGCAAAATCGCATGGGGCAGGGCTATGTGTACTCGAGCGGATTCTGCAGTGATGCCGCCGCTAAATCGACGCTGATGCGCAGCCTCGGAGGGTCTGCGCTCGAGGATCCGCGGGTCATCCCGTTTACCACCGGGCACCGCAGAGAGCTGTGGAAACACAATTGTCTGTCGATCGGCCTTGCCTCCGGCTTTGTCGAGCCGCTGGAGGCGACATCCATACACATGATTGCCCGTGGGATGGATTTTTTCCTGCGCTACTTTCCGGACTCGGACTGCGACCCCGCGCTGATTCGCGAATACAACCGCCGCATGGTGGCGGACTACGAGGAAATCCGCGATTTCATCGTTCTGCACTACAGCGCCACCGCCCGGGACGATTCGCCTTTCTGGCAATGGTGCCAGAACATCAAGCTGCCCGATTCATTGCAGGAACGGATCGAGCTGTTCAAAGCCCACGGTGCGCTGCGCGAAGGGGTCGATGAATTATTTCGGGGCTCCAGCTGGCAATCCGTATTCGAAGGCATGGGCATCAGTCCAAGCGTGTACTCCCGGCGCGTGGAGAGTCTGGACTACGCGGAAATCGCGGCCTCATTGAACACTGCCAAGGCCGCCATTGCCGGTATGGTGGCTCACTTGCCGACCCACGAAGAATTCCTGCGAGCGCAGGTCGGCTGGCGATAGCGAAAATCTATCGGGTCCCGATTGTTTCTGTGGCGCTGCGCTGCCTATGATGTTGCGTCTTCGCAACCGACAAAACATGTGGATGAGCACGCCTTCAACCGCCGACAAGTAGTGCAAGGGCTGGTAGCCGCCGCTTTGCCCCTGAGTGTGCTTTCCTGTGGAAAGGGATCGACCGGCAATGATCAGGGCGCGCCCTTGGTGGTGGGCGGACTGCCGGTAACCTGCAATCTCACGCTTCCGGTGGCCTGTGTCTCGAAGGCGCGCAGCAATGCCGCCCTCCCTGTCGGCCAGCCACGCTTCGAATTCCAGTACAGCAAGTACAGCGGCTGGCCCGAGGTCAAGGAATCCTTGATGGCCGGTCGCATTCAGGCCGCGTACATGCTTGCGCCGCTGGTCATGGATCTGGCGGACAAGAAGGTACCCGTAAAAATCGTGTCGCTCGGGCATCGTTCCGGTGCCGTCATCATGGTCAGGAGCGACTCGCCGTACCGGACCTTCAAGCAACTCACGGGTAAGCGAATCGCGATTCCCAGCCGTTTCGCGGTGGACTTTCTGTTCTTAAGAAAGATGCTGGCTCGGGAGAATATGACGCCGAGCGATATCGAAATCATGGAGATGGCGCCGCCCGACATGCCGGCGGCACTCTATGCGAACGCAGTCGACGCCTACTGCACCGGCGAGCCCTTCGGTGCCGCCGCTCAGCAAGCCGGCTACGCGCGCCCCTTGAGCATGACCCGGGACGAGTGGCGCAACTACATCTGCTGCGTGCTGACGGTGCGCGAGGAATTGATCCAGGAAAAACCAGCCATGGTTCAGGACCTCGTCAATCAGGTGCTGGGTGCCGGTGTATGGCTCGATCAACAGCAGGAAAATCGCAACAAGGCCGTCGCGATCGCCGCGGGTCGGGAGTTTTTCAATCAGGATCCGAAGATCATTCAGTTCGTGATGGAGAATCCCACGGATCGGGTGACCTACGGCGATTTGCGCATGATCCGCGCCGAATTCGAAGAGCTCATGCAGCTGTCGATGGCGGCGGGCACGATCAAGCACCCGATCGCTTACGAGACCTACGTGAATGAGACCTTTGCGAAAAGCGCACGAGCCGCCGTCATTTCCTTGTGAGCGGTGGGTGAGATTCGCGAGCCGCCCAGTGCTGTGGCTTTGGCTGCTGCTCTCCATGTCGGCGCAAGCCGCCGATGTCGATGCGCTCAAAGCCGGAGTTTTCAACCCGCCGCGGGAGGCACCGGATTTTTCCGTGCGCGGTTCCGACGGCGCGGCGCTCACCCTGAGTCATTATCGCGGCAAGGTCGTGGTCCTGGGTTTTGGTTACACCCATTGCCCCAATGTTTGTCCGGCCACCCTTGCGGTGCTCGCGCTGGCGCATCGCAAGCTGGGGGCGCTGGGATCGCAGGTGCAGATCATCTATCTCACGGTTGATCCGGAGCGCGACAACGCCGAGCGGCTGAAGGAATACCTCACCGCCTTCGACTCGAGCTTCGTGGGCGGCACGGGGTCTGCCGCAGAAATGGCCGCGGTGCGCCTAAGCTACGGCGTCACAGCCCAGAAAGTCGGCACCGGAAGCGACTACGGCGTATCGCATTCTTCGTTCATTTACCTCATCACCCGTGGTGGCAAGCTGCAAGCCTTGATGCCGTTCGGGCACAAGGCAGATGACTACGTCCACGATATTTCCTTGTTGTTGAATTAAGCATGAGTGCCGTCATATACAAGCGCGCAGGCTTGGGTCTCATCGCCGTCGCCGCGCTCAGTGGCGTGGCTTGGGCGGCGTTCACGCCCGTCACCTTCGGTTCGCGGGAAGAGACCTTCGAAATCCCCAAGGGCACCTGGGCGCGGCGAATGACAGGGAACAAGGTGGAGATACTGCCGTCCCGCGTTTTTCTCACCCTCGGTATCAGAGACGTGTTGCTGCTGAAGAATTTGGACGACGTGCCGCAGATATTCGGCCCGACTTTGATGATGCCGGGCCAGAGCTTCCGCCTGCCGTTCGAAGTGGCGAGCAGTTATCAATTCGCCTGCACGGCACATGCCAGCGGTCAAATGACCGTGGTCGTGGATGAGCAGCCGGACACGCCATGGCGGCGTCTCGTGTGGAGAACAAAAAGAATTTTCAGGGCCGTTGCGTAAATGAACAAAATCAAAGAGAGCCTGCCGGCGGTGGCCGTCATCGCAGTGTTGCTGGCTGCGTGGTGGTTGATCGTCGTCGAAACCCGCAGCGTTATTTTTCCCACGCCCTGGCAGGTGGTGACCGGCATCATCGAGCTCATCAAAGACGGCACGCTGTTCACGCACATTGGCGCTTCGTTGATGCGCGTCGGTATTGGGTTCTCACTGGCGGTGCTGTTTGCTGTGCCGTTGGGCCTGTGGCTGGGATGGGTCAAGGGGGCGTACTCCACGCTGAATCCTCTGTTTCAGTTACTGCGTCCCATTTCGCCGATCGCGTGGATTCCCATAGCCATTCTATGGTTCGGCGTCGGCAATGCCTCGCCGATCTATCTGATCTTCATTTCGTCGGTATTTCCGATGATCGTGCAAACCACTGCCGGTGTGCACACCATCGAGCGGCGATATCTGCGTGCCGCGGAGAATTTCGACGTCTCGCGCTACACCCTGTTTCGTCAGGTGGTGATTCCAGCGGTATTGCCGCAGATCATCGTCGGCATGCGGATCGGACTGGGTGTGGCGTGGCTGGTGGTGGTCGCCGCCGAAATGATTGCGCTGCGCTCGGGACTGGGATATCTCATCATCGATTCCCGCAATGCCGGCAATCGATACGATCTGGTGATCGCGGGAATGATCATCATCGGCCTGATTGGATTGCTGTTGGATGGCGCGATGCGGCTGCTGGAGGGATTGAAATCGGTCAGGTGGCGCTATGCGCACTAAGATCGAACTGAAAGGCATCCGCAAGGGATTTGCATTCAACGGCAGCGAACTGCAGGTCATCGAAGACGTCAGCCTCACGGTAGGAGACGGTGAGTTTGTTGCCATCGTCGGTCCTTCGGGCTGTGGAAAGACGACGTTGATGAACATGGTCGCCGGGTTCCTGCAACCGGACACGGGTTCGGTCCTCATTGATGGCGTGCCGCGCACCAAACCGAATGCCAAGGGCATTCTCATTTCGCAGCAGGGTTCGGTATTCCCCTGGCTGACCGTGCAGCAGAATCTGATGTTCGGACTGAATGATCATCCGGAGGCCAACAAGAAGGGGGTCGCCGATCATTACGCAGCCATGGTGGGACTGAAGGGCTTTGAGCGCAGCTACCCCCACGAGCTCTCGGGTGGGATGCTCAAGCGGGCCGAACTCGCACGGGCATTCGCGGTGAAGCCCGAGATTTTGTACATGGACGAGCCGTTCTCGGCGCTGGATGCATTGACGAACCTGCGCATGCGCAATGAACTGCTGCGCATCCTGGCGGAGGAGCGCCACACGGTCATGTTGATTACCCATGACGTGGAGGAGGCTATTCACCTGGCTGATCGGATCATGGTGTTGTCGCCGAGACCCACGAGAATTCAAGCGATGTTCAAGGTGGATCTGCCGCATCCGCGCAGATTGACCAGTCCCGAAGTACAGGAACTGCGCGTCGCCATCCTGCATGAGCTTGGCGTGGATCGGAATGCATGAAGGTCCTGAACATCCTCCTTGCGCCGGTCGCACGGCACCTGGCAGTCGGCCCTCTACCCACCCGGATTCGCCGGCGCCACGTTCCATCCGCTGCCGGGGGAGGGTAGATCGTTCGATACGGGCTTCAGCGTGAGTTTCTAATGGGACGATAGGCCGCGGTTCTTGCGCGCGAGCGCGTAATATCCTACGTGTAATCGTTAATGCCGAGGTGCCCATGGAAGACAAGCAAAGTCGAGAGGAGTTTGATACGGCTCTGGCCAGGATCAGACATGACATCAAGGGCCGGCTTGTCATCCATGGATTTTTCGGCAGCGTCACTTATCGGGACGTTGAGGCGAATAACCTCTTGAGCGGTTCCACCATCGAAGTCACTGTGAAGGGACGAACCGCCGAAAGGTCGTTTAGTCGGCAGGAGATTGAGGATTGCCGCCTGCGGGTGAGCGGCCCCGTGTTGCAGGGCGTGATATCGATGGTGGAGGAACTTTCGGCGCCGGGATGAGCGCGGCGACAAAGGCTGCGTGATCGCTTCGGCCCTCGCCATTACTTTTCTGTAATGCCGAAATCCGGCTTCGGTCACAGAATTGTTCAAATCGTTCTCTATACTCCCGCCGCGCTCCATTGAACCGTCGGTTCAATCCAGCGTTATCGGAGAGAGAGTCATGATTGGTACTATTGCGCGTATGGGACACAACTTTTTGCTGGCCGCTCTGGCGTTGATCACTGTGGCAATTTGCCTGCAATTTCGCTAACAACGCGAAAATTCAGTTCCTCTCGCGGCGGGATGTAATAGTTACACGGCTGCGATGCGCGTTATTCGAACCTTATCTTCTTGTATAAGGTGAAAACGCCCCAAATTTAGTCTCGAGCGATATCGTAAGTCGGCTTCCGAACAGACGCCGACGCAGCGGTACTGTATCTTGGGCGACACCTGCCCTTCCGTCCCCTTTTGGGGAATCCGATTGAGCCGGTCCTCAGGCGACTGCCTACCCTTAATCCACGCCTGGGAGTTGCATTTGGTTCCATCATCGCGTCTGGCATTTATTGGCAATTCACTGCCGCGTCAATGTGGGATCGCCACGTTTACGACCGATCTTCAACAGGCGATTGCCAAGGCACGTGTGCAGGCCGAGACGGCGATCGTCGCAATGACGGACCACGGACACGTTTACAACTATCCCGGTGCTGTTCGTCTGCAAATCAATGATGAGGAGATAGAAGAGTACGAGCGCGCGGCCGACTTTCTCAACGCAGGGCGCTTCCAGGCCGTCAGCCTACAGCATGAGTTTGGCATATTTGGAGGAGAGGCCGGCAATCACGTCATGGCTCTGCTTTCCCGTTTGAACATGCCGATCGTCACGACGCTGCACACCGTTCTCGCTGAACCCAAGCCGGTACAACGCAGTGTGCTGAAAAAAGTAATCGATGTCTCATCCAAAGTCATCGTCATGGCGGAGAAAGCTCAGAATCTGCTGCGCACGGTATATCAAGTGCCGGCGGATAAGATCGAGATCATCCCGCATGGAATTCCCGACACGGCCTTTGTCGAACCCGATGCCGCCAAGGCTGCTCTGGGCTTCGCCGGCAAAGCGGTTATCTTGACGTTCGGTCTGCTCTCTCCCAACAAGGGCATCGAAGTCATGATCGATGCAATGCCATCGATCCTCAAGAGACGCCCCGATCTGATTTATGTCGTGCTTGGCGCGACACATCCCAACCTTGTTTGGCAAGAAGGCGAGAGTTATCGCGAGAAGTTGATTGCCCGCGCGCACAGCCTCGGGGTTCAGGATCACGTCGTTTTCCTCAATCGCTTCGTCGATCAAGCGACATTGCTGAATTTCATTTCCATGTGCGATGTCTACGTCACGCCGTACCTGAACGAAGCGCAAATGACGTCCGGCACCCTGGCGTATAGCTTCGGGCTCGGGAAAGCGGTCGTCTCGACTCCCTATTGGCATGCTCAGGAACTTCTGGCGGAGGGGCGCGGTGTTCTCGTGCCATTTGGCGATGCCGAGGCAATCGGCGTGGAAATCGCAGGATTGCTCACTGATGACGCCCGACGTCTCGCGATGCGCACGCAGGCCTACTCGAGCAGCCGCTCGATGACCTGGGAACGCACAGCCGAGCGCTACCTCGGCGTCTTCGAGAGCGCCCGGCGCGGGCATCGATCCAAGGCGGTTGCGCGGCGGATTGAGAGTGTTCACCCGACAGAAAGTCTGTCCGCACCGCCGATGCAGCTGAGTCATTTTTTGTCCATGTGCGACGACACAGGCCTGTTGCAGCACGCAATCTGTTCAGTACCCGATCGCTCGCACGGCTACTGCGTCGACGACAATGCCCGTGCGCTGCTGGTCGCCTGCGCCCTCAACGCGCCCGGCGAGAAGCGACTATCCGAGACGCTGACCTCGCGGTTTGCGGCCTTCATTCAGCACGCCTGGAACCCTGCTCATAGGAGATTTCGCAACTTCATGAGCTTTGATCGCCGTTGGCTCGAGGATCTTGGCTCGGAAGACAGCCACGGGAGGACGCTCTGGGCCTTGGGCGAGTGCGCTCGCGGCGATGCCAATGAATCGCGACGGCAATGGGCCGCATCGCTGTTCGTCGAGGCCCTTGCGGTTACGGAACATTTCTCCTCGCCTCGCGCCTGGGCTTTTACGCTCCTCGGCCTGGATGCCTACTGCGTCGCGCTGCCCAAAAATTCCGATGCCCGGGAGTTGCGGCATTTGTTGGCCGATAGATTGATCGCCCTGTTATCGTCAGTCGAAACCAAAGACTGGGTATGGTTCGAGGAAGGCCTGTCATACGACAATGCACGCTTACCCCAAGCGCTCATTGTCACCGGTACGACTCTCAGCGCGCCCGGCTACGTTGCCGCTGGTTTGAAGTCGTTGCGCTGGCTCATGACGCTGCAGACATCCGGAGAGGGCATGTTTCGTCCGGTCGGCTCTGAAGGCTTCGGCGGCAAGCGCGCGCCGCCGAGCGCCTTCGATCAACAGCCTCTCGAAGCGACGGCCGCCATCTCGGCCTGCCTCGCGGCCTGGCGTTCGGATGGCGACGTCAGATGGAAGGAAGATGCGGCACGGGCATTCTCTTGGTTTCTGGGTACCAACGACTTATCAACGCCCCTGGTCGATGTTGAGACAGGAAGCTGTCGCGATGGACTGCACCCCGATCGCGCGAACGAAAACCGGGGCGGAGAATCTGTCGTTTCCTATCTCTTGAGTTTGGCGGAGATTCGCCAGCTCGCGCGCCTGTTCGGCAATCGCGTGAAACCAGCGCCACTTCTCGCTTTGAGTGCCTGAAATCCCGTAGACTTCGCGCGGTCAAAAGGAAATTGTTGTCACTTCCCCTCTACTGAATCGGCAGAATCTTTATCTGCGCCCTGATCCGGCGAGAGTGGTCGTCCGGCCGTTCAAGCCGGCCACCGAACCGAGGGACCTGAATCCCACCGACAAGACACGCGCGAATCACATCGTCGATCGCGTCTTGGCGCTCGATTCCGACACCGCCGCCCGTGAGCTCGCGGAGGTTCTGGAATACTTCCAAAATCGTCACCGCAATCTGCTCGAGATATTCGAAGCGCGTGCCAACGAGATGGAAGAAGCCGTCTCCGCGCACGCGGCCTTCACCAAGGAGCAGCTTTTATTGGTGGGCGCCTATTTCATGCACGAGTATTCATTCGAAGCGGCCGCGCTGTTCAATCCGAGCATTGTGGCGCATCCCGATCAATCGGGCGCGCCTGAGGGCGGGCGACGCTTCATACTCAGCCTGCGCTCTGTCGGGGAAGGGCACGTCTCATCTCTGACATTCCGATCGGGAACCATTGCTGCTGACGGTATCGTTTCGGTCGACCCTACGGGACGACTCGCATCCATCCCCAAGGTGAAGAATCGGACTCTGAGTCCGGATGGCGAAGCGGTCGAATTGGTTTTCACGTCTGACGAGGACATCAGCGAACGCGTGATTTTCCCGGTGACCGACGCGCAGTCGAACGGTGTCGAGGATGCTCGCTTCGTGGAATTCGAGGATGGTGCGCGAAAAGTGTTCTACGCCACCTATACCGCCTACAACGGCAGAGCGATTCGATCAGAGTTGATCGAGACGCACGATTTTCTGTCTTTTCGGTTGTCGCCGCTGCGGGGAGCCGCCGCCAAAAACAAGGGCATGGCGCTGTTTCCCCGGCGCTTTGGCGGCAAATACGCCATGATTGCCCGGCAGGACAACGAAAATCTCTATCTTATTTATTCGGACGACTTGTATTCGTGGGACGGAGGCGTTGCTATTTTGAAGCCTCGATTCCCGTGGGAATTCGTGCAGATTGGAAATTGTGGATCGCCGATCGAACTTGATGAAGGGTGGCTGATGTTGACCCACGGGGTGGGTCCGGTACGAAAGTATTCGATCGGGGCAGTTCTGCTCGATAAGGCAGACCCATCGAAAGTGATCGCGCGCACGCGGGAACCGTTGATTCGACCCGAACCTTCCGAGCGGCAGGGCTATGTGCCGAACGTCGTCTACACGTGCGGCGCGATCCGGCACAACGACCAGATCATCCTGCCGTATGCAGTCTCTGACACGTTCTCGAAATTCGCAACGATCAATATCGCCTCGTTGCTCGGGCTTATGGTGAGCTAACCCTGGGACGGTGGGCGGTCGGGTAGTGAAATTTCCAACAGCTCCACATTCCCGCTCGGACGGCACAAACACACACCCACCTCCGCGGGCAGAAGAAGTACATCACCGGCGCTGAAGCGAAACTCCACACCATTGTGCCGCACGTGACCCTCCCCGGCGATGCATACCAGAACACGCGGCGCCCCTGCCGAGCCGACGGTAAATGGCGATTTTGTATGGACCCGCGATAATCTGAAATGTTGGCAATCGAAGAGCCGCTCGCGCAGCGCGGGCTCCCGTTGCTGGACGACCGGCACAGCCGGAGCGATTGCTCCTTGCGTAAAATCAATGCATGCCATCGCCTGCTCAATTTGCAATGCTCGATGCTGGCCAGTCTTGGGATCGATCTGGTTCCAATCATAGAGGCGAAACGTGACGTTGCTGTTTTCCTGCACCTCAAAAATGACCAGGTCGCGCAGCGAATGAACTGTCCCCGCGCGGATAAAGACAGCGTCGCCAACGGATGGAACGAAGCTTGCGATATGGTCCGTTACCGCGTCTCTTGCGAGCGACTCGCGTAGTTCGTCAGGCGTGGTATGTGATACCAGACCCGCATAGATGAGACTGTCCTGTCCGGTCCCAAGAACAACCCACGCCTCCGTTTTGCCGCTCTCGCCGGCCGGCAGATATTTGGTTTGCCGGTCTGATGGATGCACTTGCACCGACAGGGCTGCGCGCACATCGAGGAATTTAAGCAGTAGAGGGAACCGCTTGAACGCTCCCCGCCCATCTCCCAGCAGTTGTTGTGGCCACTGATTCACCAACTGGCCCAGGCTCATTCCTTTGAGTGATCCATTTGCGACCACGCTGGAATGCTCGTCGCGATCGCTCAGAATCCAGGCTTCGCCGACGAGATCCTCGCCGGGCAGGGCGATCGACAATACATCGGCCAGCCGTCTGCCGCCCCAGGGCCGATACTGGAAAAAAGGATCGAATCGCAACGGATATAGAGGGACTGCTTGCAATTACGCAGCAGCTAACGCACCGCGCGCTTTTAGAGTGCCCGCTCCGCGGGCAGGCCGTTCATCCATCAGCGTGCTCACCGACGCCCGCAGCTCGGCTGCGACACGGCTCATCGCGCTCGGTTCTTTGGTTCGCAGCGATGCGATTGCGACGATATTTTCGAGCGCGACGCGCGACAGAGCGGAGCGCGAGCCCAAACCAGTCGCATTGAACTGCAGCGCTGAAATAAAACCGGTGGACCAGGCTGCTCCGGCGAAGTAACGCGTGGAAAGAAGCGCGCAGTCACTCGCCAGCACAAACGTAGACGCGCGTGGAGTAGCGGTGAGCCGACGCTCCAACTCCTGCAATAGTCCGATGACGAGCGCCAGAAACCGATCGTAGTGTTCCGGCGTTGCAATCTTTGCGGCCACTTTCCAACCGCGGATTCCCCAGATGGCGGGAAGCCACGCACCGGGCGAGAGCTGGATTGGCCATGCAAGCAGGGCGACCAGGTAACCTTCGAGCATGGCCGCATCCATGTGTTCGGCGGGCCAGCCATCCTCGGCAAGCCAAGCATCGAGCGCCGTAAAGTCGTGCGCTGTGAAGGCGATCGATCCCAACGCTTGAAGATCGGGAGGCAATAGCTGCGGTGCAGCTTGCCCGTATCGGGTGGTGTATCGCGCCTTTGGCTTCATAACGGTGCCTTTTTTCTAGACCTACCAGTATGGCCCTAAATCGGCCAACAAACGACTGGAAATGTGCGATCCCGCCACAATCCGCCCCGAATTCCTCCACAGGAATGGCCGATTGCGCTCGCACACTCGGAGCAGGCAATCAGGAGGGTGTCGGTATGGGTCCTGGAGAACTCGAAGTCTGGCTGAATCACTTCGAACATCACGCCCGGCACCGGCGCCGTTTGCCGCGCGGCCTTTCCGATGTTCTGACAGCTGAAGAACGGTTGCTCATAGCAAGCTCCATTGCAACGTTTCAGCTGGGAGAATGCTCTGAGGGGCGGACACTTCTGCGGGCCGTCGAAGGTTTCGCGCGGCAGAACCAGGTTCCTCACCTGGTTAGGATATTTGAATTGCTCATCCGAGAGGAAAAGCGTCATGCGTCGCTATTGCGGGCATTCATGCAGGATCACCGAATACCGCTCAAGAAAGCGGACTGGACCGATCGGGTTTTTCGTCTGATACGGCGGCTTGCCGGACTGCAGCTGTATCTGTCCGTGCTGACCTGCGCTGAACTGATTGGAAAAGTCTATTATCGCGCGCTTGAATCGGCCACGGATTGCAAACGCTTGCAGGTCCTCTGCCGAGCCATCGTTTCCGATGAGCTCGCCCATATCGGATTTGAGACTCAACTGCTCTTCACTTTGCGAGCAACGCGTGCCGCTCCGTCGCGGGCCTTGAATCCACCGACGCACAGGACCTTCTTCGCCATTACCGCCGCTGTGGTATGGATCACGCACCGTTCTGTGCTGCGCCGGGCAGGACATAGCGCGCGGAGTTTCCTGCGCTCCTGTCTGGCTGAATACGCCTTCTATTTGAAGCCCACCGCCCCGCGCCGTGAGTTGCAAGTGTCTTCTTGGCGCTGAAGCCTCATAATGCGCGGATCGAGGCTTACACTCGCAGGGAGTTTTTATGGGGCGCAATCTCGGCTGTCTGGCGCTTTCTGCCATCGCCATTCTTATCGTAGCGGCGCCGATGGCGCACGCCAATGAGGCGATTTCGAGTGAAAATAAAGTCACGCATGACCCGGATGCGGCGAACGTGGATTTTCGCTGGAACCAGAAAATTCCCCTGCGTGACGGCGTTCAGCTCAGCGCGACGGTGTACACGCCGCGCGGCCAGAAAGCTCCCGCACCCTGCCTCTTTACGCTCACGCCGTACATAGGACAGAGCTACCACGACCGCGGGATTTATTTCGCGGCCCACGGCTATCCGTTCCTTACCGTGGATGTGCGCGGCCGCGGCAATTCCGAAGGGCAATACGATCCGTTGCTGCAGGAGGCGCATGACGGTTACGACGTTGTGGAGTGGTTGGCCAAGCAACCTTACTGCAACGGCAAAATCTCCATGTGGGGCGGCTCCTATGCGGGTTACGATCAATGGGCCGCAGCCAAGGAGTTTCCTCCGCATCTTGCGACCATCGTGCCGGTCGCGGCGCCCTACGCGGGTGTCGATTTCCCGATGCGCGGCAACATCTTTGGTCCGTACGACCTGCAGTGGCTGACCTTTACCAGCGGTCACACCTCGCAAGACAAGATATTCGGCGACAGCGCTTTTTGGAATGCCAAGTTTCGCGCGTGGTTTGAATCGGGCGCACCCTTCAAGGACATCGATACGCTGGTCGGCGCTCCCTCGGCCATATTTCAGCGCTGGGTACAGCATCCTCATCCTGACGCGTTTTGGGATGCCTACAATCCGACTGCTGAACAGTATGCGCGCCTGAGCATTCCGATTTTGACGATCACCGGCGCGTACGACGGCGATCAACCCGGTGCGCTCGCGCACTATCGCGAGTACATGAAGAATGCCTCCGCGGAAGGCCGCGCACGGCACTACCTCATCATCGGCCCTTGGGATCACGCCGCGACGCGTACGCCCCGGGCGGAGATCGGCGGCCTGAAGTTCGCGCCGGCAAGTCTCGTGGATCTTCCCCAGCTGCACCTCGAGTGGTATGCGTGGACGATGCAGGGCGGTCCGAAACCGCAATTCCTGCAAAAAGCGGTGGCCTATTACGTCATGGGCGCGGAGCGATGGCGCTATGCCGACGCGCTGGAGGGAATCACCAGTCAGTCGCTGCCGTACTATCTGGATTCGAGCAGCAACGCCACCGATGTGCTTGCGGCCGGCGCGCTTGGGCAGCAGGCCGCCACCGGAAAACCGGATCACTATGTCTATGACCCGCATGACGTAAGCTTCGCCGCCGACGAGGCGACCGCGGACCTGGAGGATCTCACCGATCAGCATGCAACCTATGCACAGCGCGGCAAGCAGCTCGTTTATCACAGCGCACCATTTGGCAAGGACACCGAGATCAGCGGTTTCTTCAAGCTCTCCGCGTGGATCGGCATCGACCAGCCGGATACCGACTTCAACGTGACGATTTCGGAGATCCGCGCCGACGGTCGCAGCATCAACTTGACCAGCGACGTATTGCGAGCGCGCTACCGCGACAGCTTGCGCGAGCCCAGGCCGGTTGCCACCCATGCGGCGCAGCGCTATGACTTCGACCGCTTCACTTTCGTCTCGCGGCAAATTGGCAGGGGCAGCCGTTTGCGCCTGACCATCGCGCCGATCAACTCGATGTTTTCCGAGAAGAACTACAACGCCTCCAACCCCGTGTCCGAGCAGTCCATGAAGGACGCTCGCCCGGTGACGGTGACGCTATTTCACGACCGCGCGCATCCCAGCGCTCTCTACGTCCCTTTCGGACAGCCGCAATAGAACAGTGACTTTGGTCACTACGGGAAAGTGACTTTAGTCACTTCCCGGGGCGGTCCGCAGCGCCGCAGAATCTTCATATGACAGATGTCAATGATGTGCGCATCCGCGTGATCGTCGCAGAGGATCAAGCACTCGTGCGACGCGGCAACCCGCGAAATCACACTGGCTCAACCTGGCACCCAAGTGTTGGTGCTCACGACTTTGGACGACGATGAGACCCTCTTCGAAGCAGTTCGAGCCGGCGCTCAGGCCTACCTGCTGAAAGACGCCAGCGAGGAGGAATTGTTGGAAACCATTCGTGCCTTACGGCGCGGTGAATCGCGGCTCACTCCGCGTATGGCCAGAAAAGTGATGGATCAATTCCGAAATCCTGCGCGTGGGCGCGATGCGCCTGCCCGGGCGGCGAATTCCGCCTCCGAAGCGCTTACCAACAAGGAAGAGCAGGTCTTGGGCCTGATCACCGACGGGGCCAGCAATCGGGAAATCGCCCGCGCCATGGCACTGGCCGAAGGTGCGATCAAAAACCATGTCTCGCGCATCATGGACAAGCTTCACGCGAATACTCGAACGGAGCTCGCCATCCAAATGAAGCGGCAGCAGCGCGGCGCGTGATGAGGAACGCTCATGTCTGTCGTTGAAACTGCACTCAAGCGCCCGTATACGGTGATCGCCACGCTGATTCTCATCACATTGATGGGAATTGGGGCTGCGTTGCGCATGCCCATCGACATCTTCCCCGAAATCGACATTCCGGTTGTCGCGGTAGTTTGGACGTACAACGGCATGAGTGCACGGGACATACAGAATCGCATACTGACGCTTCATCAACGACAACTGGCATCTCTCGTTGACGATATTTCGCGGATTGAGGCGGTCAGCTATGAAGGGGTGGGTGTCGAAAAGGTCTATCTGCACGAGGGCGCAGACGTCACACGGGCGGTATCGCAACTTGCCAGCAGTGCGCTGGTTGTTCTGAAATATATGCCGCCCAACATCACGCCGCCTTTGGTGCTGCGCTATGGGGCCACCGATGTGCCCATCATCCAGTTGAGCTTGTCGAGCAAGTCGCTGACGGATTCGAAGCTCAACGATCTTGGCCAAAACATTATTCGGCCGGCGCTTGCGGTGGTCCACGGCGCCGAAGTCCCGTACCCCTATGGCGGCAAGCCTCGCGTCATCATGGCGGATTTGGATCTGGACGCACTTTCTGCCCGCGGCCTCTCTCCTTCCGATGTCAGCAGTGCTTTACAACGTCAAAATGTCATTCTCCCGGCCGGTGACGTGAAGATCGGCGACAAAGATTATACGTTGGCGATGAATAACTCGCCCAATGTGATCGATTCGATCAATGCGTTTCCCATCAAGCAAATTGCCGGACATGTGGTCTTCATGCGCGATGTGGCGCATGTGCACGACGGCTTTCAAGTGCAAACGAACTCGGTGTCCGTCAACGGGACACCCGGCGCGCTCATGACGATTCGTAAGACCGGCGGCGTATCCACGCTGGCTGTCATAGACGGCGTGCGAAATGCGTTGAATGACATCAAGGGCGTGCTGCCGAAAGACGTATCGATCAAAGCCCTCTTCGATCAGTCCATATTTGTGCGGGCGGCGCTCCAAAGCGTGCTCATGAGCGCGGGGATGGCGGCGGCTCTCACCGCGCTGGTCATCATTCTGTTTCTCGGCAATGTGCGCCTTTCGGTGATCATCCTGGCGGCGATTCCCCTGTCGATCATCACGGCCGTGCTTTTCATAAAGCTGATGGGTCAGACCCTCAACACGATGACCTTGGGCGGATTCGCCCTTGCAATCGGCATTTTGGTTGACAATGGAACCGTCGTCATCGAGAACATCGAGCGCCACGTGGGGATGCGCGAAGGCCTGCATCACTCAATTGTCACCGGTGCAAACGAGGTGGCGGTTCCCACCTTCTTGTCGACCCTGTGCATTTGCATTGTTTTCGTTCCTGTATTCTTGCTGGAGGGGACGGCGAAATACCTGTTCTCGCCGCTTTCACTCTCGGTAATCGGCGCATTGCTTGCCAGCCTGGCGCTGTCCTTCACCATGGTCCCCGTGCTGTTCAATCATCTAATGCGGCGCGCGGTGCACGAGTTCGACGTCGAATCCAGCCATTCAACGAAGCAACCGCCTGCGCAACTCAAGAATCATTTCGTACGCTTTCAAGCAGGGTTCGAGCGGGGGTTCGAAAGATTTCGGGAAGCTTATCGCAGCACCTTGTCGTGGGCCCTTTCACGAGCAACGGCGACCGTGACCGCATTCCTCGTTTTAATCGTCGCGTCCGCCTTGCTTTTCCCATTGCTGGGCAGGGATTTTTTCCCGCAGGTGGATGCCGGCCAAATGCGCCTGCATGTGCGCGCGCCGGCAGGCACCCGACTCGAACAGACGCAACAAGATTTTGCGGCAGTCGAAGCGCAAATCCGCAAATTAGTGGGCAACGATCAGATCGATGTCATGTTGGACAATATCGGCCTGCCGTACAGCGGCATCAACATTGCGCTCAGCGACTCCGCCACCGTAGGACCGATGGACGGCGAAATATTGATCTCGCTGAATGAAAAACATGCCCCCACTGCGCAACTCATCGCCATGTTACGGCGCGAGCTACCGAGGCAATTTGCGCAACTGCAATTCTTCTTTCAACCGGCTGACATCGTCGATCAAGTGCTCAATTTCGGCCAACCGGCGCCCATTGACGTCCGCATCTCAGGGCCGGATCAGGAGGCGGCCTTCTCGTTGGCATCGGAGGTTGCGCGCGCGCTGACCCGCGTGGCCGGCGTGGTCGATTCGCATGTTTTTCAGGTGCCAAACGCGCCGGCGCTGACCGTGGATATGGATCGTGCGTTGGCCACGGAAACGGGCCTGACTCAGCAAGAGGCGGCGAATAACGTGCTGGTTGCAACCAATTCGAGTGCGCAATCGTCGCCGAATTTTTGGGTCGATCCGCGCAACAGCGTCAGTTACCCGCTCGTCGTCCAGGTGCCGACCTATCGTATTGGATCCTCGCAGGACCTCCAGACGATGCCCGTGACATCCAGTGCGGGCGCCGCTTCGGGGCAATTGCTGCTCAATGTGGCCTCTTTTGGCCGGGAAGCCGTGCCCATGGTGACCTCGCAGTTGAATATTCGCCCTGTGTTCGACGTTCATGCCGACGTTCAGGGACGCGATCTGTATTCCGTCTCGCGTGACATCGAAAAGGTCATCAAGGAGCACCAGCCCGACGCGTCAAAGGCGATGAAGGTGGTGTTGAGCGGTCAAGTAGAGACGATGCGTGAAAGTTATGCGGGCCTCTTCACGGGAATCGCACTGGCCATAATCCTGGTCTATTTGTTCCTCGTAATGAATTTCCAGAGCTGGATTGATCCGCTCATTGTCCTGATGGCCGTGCCCTTTGCGTTAGCCGGCGTGCTTTGGATGCTGTATCTCTCGCAGACGCCGATGAGCGTGCCGGCGCTGATGGGGACACTGATGTGCATCGGCCTTACGACGGCCAATAGCATCCTGGTGGTGAGTTTCGCCAATCAACGAATGGAAGCCGGCGATAATCCATTGCGCGCGGCTACGAATGCCGGATATACGCGGCTTCGGCCCGTACTCATGACGGCCGGCGCGATGATTCTGGGCATGGTCCCGATGGCGCTCGGGATCGGTGAGGGCGGCGAGCAGAATGCGCCGCTCGGCAGAGCGGTCATCGGCGGACTGCTGTTCGCCACATTTGCCACGCTGATATTCGTCCCAACGATGTATCGCTTGCTGCGTCGACAGCCGACTTTCGTCACAGATTCGCACGTTGAAGGCAGGGCCAATGCAGCCACATGATCAAGAACATTTGCGAGGGCCACAACCAATGAGCCAAGATCCCGCGCGCGCCGAATATCCCGATCGGGTATCGCGCTCGGAACTGGAAGACGTGTCGACCGATTTCCTTCCCGATACCGCCCGGCGCACGAAAAGAGGCGTCGCAATCGCGGCCGCGATCTTCGTGTTGGCCTTTGTGATCGTCAGCGTGGTCAAATATGTTCACGCCCGGGGCGTTGCCAATGCGGGCGAGAGCGCGTATTCGGCCCCACCGCCCGTCGACGTTGTGCTCGCCGAGCCGGCGAAGGTCGGTCAGGATCTTGTGCTTCCCGGAGAAACGGCTGCATGGTACGAAACCACGATCTACGCCCGCGTCAACGGTTATGTTGCGAAGTGGCTCGTCGATATCGGGGATCGTGTCAAGAAAGGTCAGGTGCTTGCGGCGATCGAGACGCCTGAGCTCGATGCTGAGCTGGCGGCCGCTCGAGCGCAGCTGAGGACCTCCGAAGCTCAAGTAAAGGCACGGCAGGCGGAGGCGGAGTTCAGCAAGACCACCAATGAGCGGTGGCGGGATTCGCCTAAAGGGGTTGTGTCCGAACAGGAGCGTGAATCGAAAAGAGCGGATTACGAGAGCTCGGAAGCTCGACTCTACGCAGCCGTGGCGCAGGTGAGCCTGGATAAATCCAAGGTCGATCAATACAACGCTCTCGCGGAATTCAAACAGGTCAAGGCGCCCTTTGACGGGACCATCACGGAGCGCAAAATCGACGTGGGTAATCTGGTCACGGCCGGCAGCGGCTCGACAACGACGCCCTTGTATCGCATGGCGCAGACCGATCCGCTGCGCGTGTTTGTGGATGTGCCCCAGAGCGCCGCCGGAGAATTGATGAACGCGGGGGTGCCCGCTGAAATTCGCGCCACCGGCGCCGTCGGCGGCGTTTTCTCAGGGGCGATCGCCCGGTCTGCAGAATCTCTTAACGCGCAGGCCCGCACGATGCGAGTGGAGGTGGATATGCCCAATGCAAAGCACGCGCTTTTACCGGGCATGTATGTGAATGTTGCGTTCAGGCTGCCCTCCAGAGGGTCGGTGGAAGTGCCCGCCGCAGCGCTGATCTTTCGATCGAGCGGCGCGCAGGTTGCGGTGGTGGACGGCGCTGGCAAGGTCCAATTTCGCGATGTCGCGATTGCCCGCGATAACGGCGGCCTGGTCGAGTTATCCTCGGGGGTGAAACCGGGCGATCGGCTGGTGTTGAACATCAGCAGCCAGATAGCGACCGGTCAAACCGTGGCGGTCAATCAATCCGACGGCGGCCAAATGCCATTGGGCGCCGGTCACTAATGGTGCGGCCGTGAACGCCTTTGGAGCAATCGCGATCGGACTGCTGGCAGGGCTCGCCGGTTGCGCGGTGGGCCCGAACTATCACGTGCCAAAGCCCGATGTACCGCAGAAATTTGCAGCGGTACCCATCCAAGCCAACGCCAAAGATGCCAAAGAAGATGGCACGACCGTTGATTTGGCAACCTGGTGGCGCGCGCTGAACGACGATGAATTGAATTCGCTCGTCGACCGAGCCATCAAATCCAATTTAGACCTGCAAATCGCTCTGGACCGACTGCAGCAAGCCCGCACTTATGAGGCTGTCGTACTGGGTGACGCGCTGCCGGCAGTGGATTCGAGTGCCGGCGCCGGACGCGGCACGGGCACCGACCTCACCAAAGGCCGCGCCGACCCGTTCTTGCGTTCTGCCGATACCGGCGCCGGGTTACAGCAGATCAATACTGTTGCCGGCTTCTCCGCAGTTTGGGAGCTGGACATATTCGGCAAGTATCGGCGCGAGTTCGAGGCAGCACGCGACGAAACGCAAGCGGCACGCGCCGCGCGCTACGAGGTTCTCACCGCGGTTGTCGCAGATGTTGTGCGCGCCTACGTGGATCTACGCGGATTTCAGGTGCGCACGAGCATATTACAAAAGGCCGGCGAAGTACTTCGCGAGTCGCTGCGCATCGTCAAGATCCGCTATGAGCGTGGCATCACCAACGAGCTGGACGTCTCCCTGGCAACCCGTGAACTCGCAACGCTCGAGGCCGAGATCGCGCCCGTTCAAGCCCAAGTTGGTGCGGCACAGTACGCTCTGGCTGTACTCGTCGGCGAGTATCCGGAAAGTGTCGTTCAAGAGCTTGCGAAACCCGATCTGGTTCCCACGATGCCCGAGCCGACAGCGCCCGGGGTGCCGCTCGATCTGTTGAAACGTCGACCTGACATTCAGCAGGCGGAACGTGAACTCGCGGCTGCGACGGCCCGCATCGGCGTCGCGACCGCCGGATTGTTCCCGCAAATCTCGGTCAGCGGGTCCATTGGCAGCCAAGCGCAGGGGTGGGGAACCCTCCCCAATGTCAGCAAACATATTTGGTCCTTCGGGCCGGGCGCAATATGGCCGCTGCTCGACTTCGGCGCATTGGATGCTGAAGTGGACATTGCCGACCTGGCAGCTCATGCCAGTCTCTTGAATTATCGAAGAACGATTCTGAATGCAGTTCGACAGGTCGACACATCCGTTGACGGCTACCAAGCGCAGCAGGCGCGATTGCTGAAGTTGGGCGATGCTTTGATGGCAGGTCAGCGAGCCGTGGATCTGGCGACTGCGAGGTACAACCGCGGTCTGACCGATTTTCTCAACGTGGTCGACGCCGAACGGCAGTTATACGATCTGCAAGAACAGTATTCGACGGCGCAGGTAGCCCAGGGTGAGGAATTCGTGCAACTTTACAGAAGCCTGGGGGGAGGGTGGCAAAATTATCAAGCCGTGCCGCCCATTCGCCGGCCCCAGCCGGCGATCGTTGCTGCCTTTCGACGCACTTTCAGCGGCCAGCATTGATGAGAATTGTCTAATGGTGATTTAACGACCTTCTAACGCGGGTGCTGTCAGATGTACCCGACCAAGGAAGTCATTGTGCGAATACTAATCGTCGAAGATGACCGCAAGCTCGCCGATTTCGTCGCGCGCGGCTTGCGAGCCGAACGATTCGCCGTCGACCTCGCGGGAAACGGTCGCGATGGCGAGAATTATATCAATTCGTATACCTACGATCTCCTCATCTTGGACCTCATGCTTCCGCTGCTCAGCGGTACGGAGGTTCTACGCCGCGTGAGGCAATCCCACTCATCGCTTCCGGTGCTCGTGCTGACTGCGCGCGATGCCATTGAGGACAAAGTGATGCACTTTGAGGCGGGCGCCGACGACTATCTGACAAAGCCTTTCGATTTCCCCGAACTCCTTGTGCGCATCAAAGCCCTTCTGCGGCGCACGCCCGTCGAACGGGCAGATGTTCTGCGCATAGCGGACTTGGAACTCAATCGACTGACCCAGGTGGTGAGGCGCGACAGCCATCGAATCGATCTGACGGCAAAAGAATACGCGTTGTTTGAATATCTGCTTTGTTCACCCGGCCGCGTGTTCTCGAGGACCATGATCCTAAATCATGTTTGGGACCAGAGTTTCGAGGGTGTCACGAATATCGTGGATGTCTATGTCCGTTATCTTCGCAGGAAAGTCGACGAGCCTTTTCCGGTAAAGCTCATCCATACCGTACGCGGCGTCGGCTATTGCGTGCGCGAACCGGAGCCGGAGCGGCACGGCGTACTTGAATGAATCATCGCTCGCTCGCGTTTCGTTTGGGAGCGTGGTACACGCTTCTATTGGGCGCGACCTTTCTTCTGGTGGGTGCGGGCACTTTCTACGGCTTGAAGCACTACCTGCGCGCGAATTTGGCCGATTCGTTGCGTCGACGCTCGGTCCAGGTTGAGCAGATACTGCTCGAGGCGCCGCCGGATGCCAGCAGCAGCTGGATTGCCCTGGAAATTCTTACCAGGGTTGCCCCGGAATTCAACAATCGCTTTGTGCGAGTGACCCGCTTGCCGGGGACGCTGATCTATCGATCCGGGCCGCCCGGAGATCATAGTTTCAATCCAGCGACGGTGCGCCCCTTTGCTCAGTTCAGGGTGGCCGCGGCGGCCGCCACCCAGACTGTCGATGATCAGCACCTGATGATTCGTGCGACGCCCGTTAACGCCGCCTCCGGCAGCTACCTGGTCGAATTGGGGGTTTCCTTTGCGTCGATGAATGAAGGGCTGAATCGCCTACTGGATCTGCTTGCGTTACTTCTACCCGTACTCATCCTCTGCGCCGCGGGGGGCGGCTATTGGCTGGTGAGCCGCGCGCTGCGCCCGGTCGACGAATTGTCTCAAACTGCTGAGCAGATGAGCCTGCAGGATTTGACCTTGCGACTTCCAGTCACGCGAAGCGGCGATGCGTTGCAGCGCCTCTCCATCTCTCTCAATAATATGCTGGGGCGGCTGCGAGACTCGCTGCAGACGTCGCGCCGATTTCTCGCCGATGCCTCTCATGAGCTTCGCACGCCGCTCACGATAATCAAGGGGGAGTTGCAGGAGCTCACCCGCAAGCCGCCTCTGTGCCACAGCGATGTACGCGAACGCGTGGGCAGCGTCCTCGAAGAAGTCGACCGTTTGGAGCATCTTGTATCTGGTTTACTGGTGCTGTCACGGCTTGATGCCGGCGAGACGCAAAACGAGTGGGTCGAAGTCGACCTGGCGGAGCTCGCGCTCAATACAGCGGAGCATATGCGCCTGATGGCGGAGGATCGCGGCATCGATATTGACCTGTCCGGCCTGGGAAAAGCGGTCATCCGCGGGGATCGCGCACGGCTCAAGCAAATCGTCGTCAACCTCCTCGATAATGCCATCCGCTTCACCCCGCGCGGGGGTGGTGTGGCATTGCGAACCGCTGCAGATGCAAGCGGCGGCGTTCTTGAGGTGGTGGATAGCGGTATCGGCATCCCCGCAGTTGCAATCGCCCGGGTCTTTGATCGGTTCTTTCGCGTCGATGAGGCTCGATCGCGTGAAGATGGCGGCGCAGGCCTCGGACTTTCGATTGTCAAATCCATTTGCGCGGCGCATGGCGCGGAAATCGATGTGAAGAGTGCCATCGGCGATGGCAGCTCATTTCGTGTGAGGTTTGCCGCGAGTACGCCAACCCTGGTGCGTAAGGTGTACGAACACGAGCGCCGCGCGCTACCGGTTACCACTGATACCGATCGAGTTGACGACCTTCCTAACCCCAGGGGTGTCCCGTGCGACCGACTCCGCTAGGTCACGTTCGAGCGCCGTATCGACCAGGCCGTACAGATATACGATCTGATCGTAGGTTTGCACGCTGAGCAGATTGGGAGGCTCCAATGCGGCGTGCTGAGTGAAGCGTGCTTCAACTGCGGCGCTGATGTTCGCATCTCCCGGGCATTCGCCAAATCCAAACGGGGGGAGTGCGGTGCATCCTGCAAGCGCTCGCAAGGCAACAAGGCTAACGGCCAAACTGAGAAGTCGTCCAATTTTAAGGAGCATATGCTCGTCAGCTCAAGCCGGCTTGCCGGCCTAGACCTCTACCACGTCGAAACTGACGCCTCCCGGCACTTCTCTCGGCCGTCCATTTTGAGTGGACAATGCATCGTCCACCAGAATTACACCGTGACTGACAATTTTTACGTGAACAACGTTCCTGAGATCAGCAGCGCTGCCTCCGTACCACGTCACGTTCTTCGGACTGCTCGTAACGGAAAGGCGCCCGTCGATTCCGATCCGCGCAGTCTTGATCTCCTCTCGAATCTCAAAAGTTTGGTTTTTGAAAGTTGCATCGGGATTGGCGGAAATCCAGTTCTCCATCAAGCGAATGTTGCCAACGACCCTCTCCGTCCCGATTGCTCGGTCTTGCGCTTCGCGCAAGCGGCGAGTCGTTGGCAAGAAGTGCTGGAGTCGCTCTTGCCGCGGTTCCACTCATTTCTCGGTTACTGCGATCCCATTTACGACCATGGCGACGCCGGTGGCCTTGAGCGAGACGGATTCCGCGGTGTAACGCTCCAGATCGGTGGCAACCTGGCCGTTCAAATAGACGATGCCATCCTTGGTTTGAACGGTTATAGGGATCGCACCCGCCAACGCGGGATACTCATCCAGGCGGCGTTCGACCTCAGAGGTTATTTTCTGGTCGCCCGTGCAGGCAGGTGTGCCGCAATCGCGGTATGTGGCGCAACCGGACAATGCGACCGTGAGCAAGGCCGAAGGAACTGAAATCGACACAGGTAGCGACCTAAACATACTGTTCTCCTTGACGTTCGGCGGCTCTCTTTCTCAATTCACTCGTCAGGCACAGGCTAGTACATGAAGATTAAGGCGTCAGAAGACATACATTAAAAACGGCAGCGACTCTCTAATAGTGGGAGGCATTAGAATGTAAAGCGCAAGCCGACGGTTGGATTGATGTCGGTAGTGTGGAAGATGTATCCATTCGCCATTCCATCGTGGACGCCCGTATACAGCGCGCCCGCATAGGCGTCGAACCGCTTGCTCACGTGCCAAACGGCGTCAAGTGAGAACGCGTCAAGCGTTCCGCTGCAGGTCGCAGCGATCGACGTGGAGCAGCCGGCGGTGGCGCCGGTGCCGTAAGAATTCTGTTTGTAGCCGTAGTACGCCGCAGTAAGTTCGACGCTTGGGAGTATCTTGTACTTCGCGCCGGCCCAGAAGACTTGCAGAATCTTGTCGGTCGGGAAGGCTGTGTTGCTGACAAAGGCGAGCTTGTAACCTCCGATATCGTCAAAGCCGGCCTCAAGCGGCGTATTCGGATTCGCAAAACTGATGTGCTCATAACCTGCGAATAGCCTGACGATCCCGAGATTGTAAAGACCCATGATGGAATAGCTGGTGTTGTCGGAAATCGTGGCTGCCAGTGAGTTGTTCGCCGAAAAACCCAGCCCCGGCAATACACCAACCTGGTCGGCGCTCAGCGAAGCCACCGAAATGGCATCGTGCACCTTCACGTAGTAAGCGTCGATCGATGCTCCGGCAAATTCAGCGCCCAAGGAAATTTCGTACGCTGAGTTGGATATGCCGTTGCCCTCGCTCGGCTTGTACATGGCACCGGCGTGCACGATGTCCGCGTAAGTACCAACATACTTCAAAGATCCGTCGAGGCGCCGATCTTGGGTATCGCCGGCCCCCGCCGTGGTTCCAGAAAGGCCTATCAGCGAGAAAGCTTGGGACGCGAAATTCGGATCGTATTTGGCGATTCCGTCGGCGAGCAATGTGTTCTGACGTCCGAAAGTGAATGTTCCAATGCTCTTGGAACTCACGCCGGCGAAGGCTTGTTGGAAAGGCTGCCCGGCCACGCTCGAATCCAGATTGGTGGTCTGCGTGCCCGAGGCCACGCTGCGACCGTTATTTTGTACCAAAGACTTCAAAGCATCGCTGATCTCACCGGATTGAGGATTAAAGAATGTTTCCAGCTTGAAGACGGCGCTCCAATCGCCGGCGATTGATTCAATACCCTGCAGACCAATCTTTGATTGACTCAGATTGCTGGGCGTGACTCCGCCAATCGAGTGATTGCTGTTTTTCTGCACAATGTCAGCGCTGCCGGCCGGAAAGTAGTCGCTGATCGGAGCGCCGTGAGTTTGGTATTGCAGGCCCAAGTCAACTATGCCGTACAGAGTGATGCCCTTATAGGTCAGGCCGTCGTCGCTTGCCGGTGGGCTGACGGATTGTGCATTCGCCAGCGTTGCGATCAACAGAGAACTGAATGCGAACGCGTACAAAAATCCGCTCCGCCGTCCGCGGTTCGTGTTTGCGTCACTCATGGTTTCATATTCCATCGCTGCCAAAGGACTTGGTCGCATGGAAATTAGCTCAGCAAGATTAGAAATCGACGGGCAAAACATTAGAAAAAAGGCTCTGCCTTCTAATGTTGTTCAGACGCACTGCGATTCAACGGCGCGGCAGCGCCGGCCGGCTGCCGCGGCGATGTCGGATACGAGGTTTACTTCGGGGTTGCCGGACGCGGAACCACCGCTGTCAACCGCGTGCCGCCGAACGCGGCGGGGGCGATATGCAGTGTGCCCCCGACCGAAAGCAGGCGTTCTTCCAAGCCAATCAGTCCAAGCGACGCGGGCTTGGAACGATCCTGATCGGTCATCCCACGTCCATCGTCGGTGACGGCAATTTGAATCCGGTCATTGGAGAGCTCGCTAATTTCGACTTCCGCGATGGTTGCGTGAGCGTGCTTCGCAACGTTGGTCAGGGCTTCTTGGATGATACGGAAGGCGCAATTGGCGCCTTCCGGCGATAAATTCGAGAGCAATTGTTCGCCGCGCAGTCCCGAACCAATGCCCGTCTGCTTTCCGAACCATTCGACGTGAGCATGCGTCTCGCCCGGCGCCGTGCTTTGATCGACGCTTCTTCTGCGCAAGTTGACCGCCAAACGCCTTACCGCGTCTTGAGATGCTGAGACGCGCTCCCTTAAGCGTATCGCTGCCGCCTCGACCCGCTTCGCATCGTCCGATCCCTCGCGGATCTCATCCAACTCCCATCCCACGACAGTCAACTCTTGTCCGATACCCTCGTGCAGTTGACGGGAAATTTCGTCGCACACGTGTGACTCGGCCGTCTCAGCTCGTTCTCGCAGCCCACGAACTTGCGAGAGGAGGGTCGCCACTTCGCGTTCGTGTCGATTGCGCAGCCCTACCATCCAGGTCACAGACCAAACCAGCACGATGGCAACAAACGTGTTTGTCAGCGAAATCCAGCCCGGAATGCCAATGTCGGTGTCGAACAGGTACGTGATGACGACCAGGGCCGAGGTGATGAGCGCCATTCGAGTCGACATGACTGCGTGCGGCACCCACAGGCACGCCGCGGGCACCAAAACGTATAAAGCCGAGGCTGCCAATCCGCGCGGGGTCCAGAAGTCGACCAAGAACACCGTGACGGCCAAGGCCGCGGGCATCCAGTTGAGCAGCCGTTTTGCATCCGGGGGTCCGAACGCGAGACTGAGTTGTGTACGTTGTGTCCAGCAGGTAGTGGTCATTAGGTGCCCCTATTAGTATGCCGTTCCCTGGACAGAAACTAGAACCAGCTTAAGCCAAGTCTGATGTCGAATGTGGATTCCCACTCGGCACCATAGAATCAATCACTTAGTCACAGTGAGCGCAAATGGCGCATGCGCTGGACCGTCGCAGGATGGCTGGATAGATACCCGGCACCCGCCGTCTCCTTGTGCGATTTGGAGAGCTTATCCAACGCTTCGGCAAGCAATCCCGGTGACATCCCGTTGACCCTCAAGACTGCCGCCCCATAATTATCGGCCTGCTCTTCGAAATCTCGTGAGTAACGAGCTTGCATCAGGGCCGCCGGTGCGAGCGCCAGAAGACTGCTGATATCGCCGACATAGAAGGCCAAAAACGCTCCGACGATCGAACTCTGCAGCAGCATGCGCACGCCGTGGTGTCCGCGACCGTGGCCCGCCTCATGCGCTAGAACCGCCAGGATTTGCCGATCGTCTCCGATGATCGTGACGAGATCATCGAGCACGATTATCCGGCCGTCCGGCAGAGTGAACGCATTGGCTCCCAATTGCGGCGAGCGGCGAAACAACAACTCGGCCTTCGCGTTGCCGCCCTCGGGCAGACGCAGCGCGTGGAACTTGGCGGCGAGTGCCTTCTGGCGATCCACGTCGATGCGGCTGGTCAGGAGAACCCCACCGTCCAATACTTTGACTGCTTGATTGGACAATTGGACACCCACCCCTGCGGGCATGTGCGCCGCGCCGATATCGGCCGCCCAAGGCAGGCCCCATTGGTACGTGGCGATGGCCAATGCCACGCATACGGCCATGGACAGCAGGACGAAGCGCGCACGGCGCTGGATGCGGTCAACCCAGCCGTCGCGATGAGCGGTTGAGGACAACAGCGCGTCGAGGGCGTTCAAATCGCTGACCACGCAAAACGCCTCGTCCGCAAAGCGCAACCGTCGCGGCGCGCGCCCAAGCCGCTCGTCCACTCTCACCTGGGCCATGGGCACCCGCCGTTCGATGTCTTCGCCGGTGATCAGCAGGTCCTCTCCGGCGGCTTCCAGGCGAACCACTCGGACGCGCGTCGAGCGGCCGTCGAAGTAGTCAGCAGTCAGCATCGCGACGCCCCGCTTTATAAGGAAATATCGAAATCGAATGCCGACGCCGCTTCTTCTCCCACGGCGCCGGTCTGGTCAGGTTCGGCGTCTACAAACTCCTGCAGGTCTCCGGCAGGCACCAGACGAACCGCTTCGAGCTGAAATTTAGCCATACGGACGCTGGCCCAGGGAATGAACAAACCCAGCGTCAGCACAATGAGAACCAAGTTGCTGAACGTGATCCAGATCAAGCCGAGCGGCGCCATGTTGCATTCGATACGATGTTCGCCCACGCGGGTATTGCTCCAAATCAAGTTGGCAATGAGTGCACGAAATACCGGTCCGATCGAAACGACGACGAGTATCGTGATTGCATACAACATGACCACGGCTTTGAGCGTGTCATAGGGATTGACGCGCCCGCCGTGCTTTTGAGCCTCGGTCGCGGCAATAAACAGACCGAAGACGCCGCTGAAACCCGCGAGAATTGCGAATGCCGCAATCGCCGCCAGCAACACCAGATATATTTTATAGAATTGTCCGGCGCCCGCATGGAACGAACATTGGGTTTTCCCGAACCAGGTATTGTTGTGCTGAAAGGCCTTGACCCGCTGATGCATGAAGGGCGCCATGATGTACAGCGTGATGACGGATAAAATTCCGTACAGTAGAAAGACTCGGTAGGCGCGTCCCACGGTTCCGCGAAAGTGGAAACGCACCCCCCGCCAACTCGTGTTGTATAGACGAAAGCGCAGAGAATTGCGCAGCAGCCACGGCATGATGAGGCCGATTCCGCCGACGACCGCCAGTGTCCACACCGATTGAATCCGTACCGTGTAGTTGTAAGCGATGAGCATGAGCAACGCGACCACACGGCCGATCAAGATCTTGATCGGGCTCCCGTGGAAGTCGAAGCTGGACCCCGCCAACTCGGTATGCCGATAGAAGTATTGCAGCCGACGTACCTTGGCCCATGCCGAATAGATGCCGATGGTGACGATCGTCAATAGGAGATTGACGATCCAGATGCCGAAATATTCGGCTCCGCTGCCGGTAAAGCGCACTGGTACCGGCGCAACTGCTGAAGGGTTGCGTCCCTGCGAATCGCTGTCCGTGCCCTGATTCATGCTCTCACTCCCTTTCTTTTTGTGCGGTATTGAGACTAAGCCCTTCTGAAAACGTTGCAAATAGCAGCCATTGAAACCGTGAACCCCAGCAAGTGTCACGGCCTGAATTATCAATAAGTTAACCCGCGACGGGTCTAAATCGAGGAGATGTTCACGGGTTTGTTGAGCTTGACGGACAGGGCCGCCGCCTCGGCAAGAACGAGAGCGGCGACACCGTCGCGGTAGCCGGCCACCGGGGCCTTGCCGTCGCGCATCATATCCGCGAAATGCTGCATTTCGCGCCGATAGGCTTCGGCATAGCGCTCAAGAAAGAAGTTTTGTAGCGCATCGCTCGCCGAGCCGCGTTCCGTGCAGGTCGATACGGTGCTCTCCAGGACATTGTCCGCGCGCGCCGTGCCGGCGGAGCCAAAGGCTTCAATGCGCTGGTCATAGCCATAACCCGAGCGGCGGGTATTGCTGATGACGCAAAGCCGCCCGGAGTCGGTCCGCAAGAGGATTCTCGCGGTGTCGACATCGCCAGCCGCGGCGATGGCGGGATCGACCAGGCAACTGGCGCAGGCGAAGACTTGCGTGGGTTCCTCATTGAGCAGCCAGCGCGCCATGTCAAAGTCGTGAATCGCCATGTCCTTGAACAGACCGCCCGAAACGCGGATATATGCGATCGGGGGAGGGGCGGGATCGTGGCTGGTGATGTTCACGCTCTCGAGCTTGCCGATCGCATTGGAATCGATGCGCGCCTTCAACACGGTGAAATGAGGGTCAAAACGCCGGTTAAATCCCACGAGCATCATTGTGCCGGCCAATTGCGAACCCGCCTGACGCGCGCGTGCCAAATCGAGGTCCAGCGGCTTTTCGCAGAAAATCGCTTTGCCGGCCGACGCGGCCGCGACCGCGTGGTCCAAGTGAACATTCGTGGCGCTCGCTATGATGACTCCGCGCACGGAGCCATCGCCCATGACGGCATCCAGGTCGGCGACGACTGCGCCGGTCTGTGCGGCGAGCGCTTCAGCCGCCGCGCGGTTGGGATCCACGACATATTTAAGCTTCAATTCCGCTGAATTGGCGGCATTGCGGGCGTGTATTTGTCCAATCCGACCCGCCCCAAAAATGGCGACGTTGTACATTGCGGCTACCACCATGATCGTGCGGTTCTGGAAGTATAATGAATCACCCCCTTTTCGTTGCGAGAGATCTTGCCGGCCCCGGATAACACCATTGATCTGATTGCCATTGGCCGCTCCAGCGTGGACTTGTACGGCGAGCAGATCGGCGGGCGTCTGGAAGACATGGGTTCATTCGCGAAGTATGTCGGCGGCAGTCCGGCGAACACCGCCATCGCCGCGGCACGCCTCGGCTTGCGATCGGGCCTGGTGACGCGGGTGGGCGCCGATCATATGGGCCGCTTCATCCGCGAGGAGTTGACGCGCGAAGGCATGGATGTGCGCGGCGTGCACACCGATCCCAATCGCTTGACCGCTCTCGTGGTGCTCGGGATCCGCAATCGCGAGACGTTCCCACTTATTTTTTATCGCGAAAACTGCGCCGACATGGCGCTCTGCGAGCAGGATCTCGATCCGGCGTTGCTGGCTGCCGCGCGAGCGGTGCTGATTAACGGTACGCACCTGTCCACCCCGGGCGTATTCGCCGCCAGCATGGCGGCAGCGCGGCAGGTGAAGGCGCATGGCGGGCGCGTGGTGTTCGACATCGACTATCGTCCGGTATTGTGGGGGCTGACCGCCAAGGATCTCGGCGAAAACCGCTTCGTATCCGATGCGAGAGTGACCGAATGCCTGCAGAGCGTGATGCCCTCGTGCGATTTGGTGATCGGTACCGAGGAAGAGTTTTGCATCCTGGGCGGTTCCGTGGACACCATGGCTGCGATCCGCAACGTAAGAATGCGAACCGCGGCAATCCTGGTTTGCAAGCGCGGGGACCAAGGCTGCGTGGCCTTCGCGGGAGAGATCCCTGACTCGATTGAGCAAGGCCTGGTCGTGCCCGGATTCAAAGTCGAAGTCTTAAATGTACTCGGCGCGGGCGATGCGTTCATGGGCGGCTTCCTGCGCGGCTGGCTGCGGGGTGAGGCGCTCGCTGAATGCTGCCGATTCGGCAACGCCTGCGGTGCCATGGTGGTCACTCGCCATGGCTGTGCACCCGCGATGCCGACTTGGGCTGAATTGCAGATCTTCTTGTCGGCTGAAGATCGCCGCACCGACGCATTTGTGCGCCGTTTGGACCATGTGCACTGGGCGTCGACCCGCCGGCAGCAGCATCCAGAGTTGATGGTGTTGGCCATCGATCACCGCAGCCAGTTTGAAGAACTCGCGGACTCCCTTGCCCAGGCGCGCAAGCGCATTTCCCAGTTCAAGACCTTGGGGTTGCGCGCCTTGGATGCCGCCGCAGGCCGAGACAGGCGCTTCGGTGTGCTGCTCGACGGCCGCTACGGTTTCGAGGCGCTCACCGAGGCTGCGGACTTACCCTATTGGATAGGCCGACCCATCGAAATTCCTCAATCTCGGCCGCTCGAATTCGAGGGTTCCGCCGATGTTGCGGCCGAGATCGCGACCTGGCCGCTCAATCAGGTGGTGAAGTGTCTCGTGATCTATCACCCGGACGATGCGGCGGAGCTGCGGGAGCGACAAGAGCGCCAGCTTTTGCGCCTCTCCGATGCGTGCCGCAAGACGCGGCATGAATGGTTGCTTGAAATCATCTTGCCGAAGGAGATGCCGGCCGATTTCAATACGACGGCCCGCGCACTTGAGCGCCTATACGCGCTGGACATGCGCCCTGACTGGTGGAAACTCGCCCCAAGCAGCAGCGCCGCCCATTGGCGCGCCATTCAAGCTACGATTACTCAACAGGACCCGCTGTGCCGCGGCGTGTTGCTGTTGGGACAGGCGGCGTCCGAGTCCGAACTCGTCGCCTGCTTTGAAGCGGCCGCACCGTTTGCGGTTGTGAAAGGCTTCGCAATCGGTCGAAGCGTTTTCCACGATGCGGCGCGCGCATGGTTTGCGGGTTCGATGAGCGACAGCGAAGCCATCGAGGCGATGGCGGGCAGATTCTCGGCATTGGTGAGTGCGTGGCGAAAAACGCGCGCGGTGATCGCAACATGAAAACGATACGGTGCTCGGCCGCGCAAGCGGCGATTCGATACCTGGCGAGCCAGTACGTGACTGCGCATGCGGCAGATGTGCGATATTTTGCGGGCGCGTGGGCTATTTTCGGTCACGGCAACGTCGCCGGCCTCGGCGAAGCGCTGCACGCGGCTCGGGATCAGATTCCCACTTACCGAGCGCACAATGAACAGGCCATGGCCCATGCCGCCATCGCCTTTGCAAAACAGACCCGACGGCAGCGCGCGATGATTTGCACCAGTTCCATCGGACCCGGGGCCACCAACATGGTGACCGCGGCGGCGCTGGCGCATGCCAACCGACTGCCCGTGCTATTTCTCCCGGGGGATGTCTTTGCCACCCGCGGCCCGGACCCGGTGCTGCAGCAAATCGAGAGTTTTGCCGACGGGACGGTCTCGGCCAATGATTGCTTCAGGCCCGTTTCCCGCTTCTTCGACCGCATTACGCGCCCCGAACAACTTATCGACTCGCTGCCGCACGCGATGAACACGTTGCTGGATCCCGCCTCCTGCGGACCGGTCACGCTGGCTTTTTGCCAGGATGTGCAGGCAGAGTCATTCGACTATCCGGAAGCCTGGTTTCGCCGCCGGGTCTGGAACATTCGCAGGCCGCGCGCCGATCCTCGAGAAATGGATCAGCTCGTGGCCTTGCTGAAAGCGGCGCGTGCTCCATTGATCGTGGCGGGCGGCGGGGTTCATTACAGCGGGGCGGAAAAGCTGCTCGCGAAATTCGCGGCCGGCTCGCATATTCCGGTGGCCGAAACTCAAGCCGGGAAGGGCTGCCTGCCGTGGGATCATCCTTTTAATCTCGGCGCGATCGGCGTCACGGGAACCAGTGCGGCGAATGCCGCGGCGGCCCGGGCCGATCTCGTGATCGGCATCGGCACGCGCTTGCAGGACTTTACGACGGGATCGCGAGCCTTGTTTACGGCGCCGAACCGCAGCCTGGTGCAAATCAACGTGGCGGCCTATGACGCGGGTAAGCACGAAGCCTCGTCCGTGGTGGGCGATGCCGGCGCGGTCCTCACCGAACTCATTGAGCGTCTTGGCGCCTGGTGCAGCGGCACCGACGAGGCCGTCACCAAAGACGATGTGGCAGGCTGGAATAGCGCCTGGCACGAGGTGACCGCTGCGCCCCGAGCGGGCCTGCCGTCCGACGCACAGGTGATCGGTGCGCTGTGGCGCAATTCTTCGGCGAACGCGGTGGTCGTCTGCGCTGCCGGCGGACTGCCCGGCGAGCTGCACAAACTCTGGCTCTCGCGTCGCCCCGATGATTATCACGTTGAATACGGCTACTCCTGCATGGGATACGAAATTGCAGGCGGCTTGGGCGTGAAAATGGCGCAGCCGCATCGGGACGTTTACGTCCTCGTCGGCGACGGCAGCTATCTGATGCTCAATTCCGAGCTGGCCACCTCGATTGCCCTCGGGTACAAGCTTTTGGTGATTGTGGTCAACAATCGAGGATTCGGCTGCATCAATCGTCTGCAAAAGAGCACGGGTGCGGCTGCTTTCAAGACCATGTGGACGGACTCGCAAACCGCCCCGGCGCCGGACATTGATTTCGTGGCTCACGCACGCAGCCTCGGTGCCGTCGCAGAGAAAGTTGATTCAATTCAGGCCTTGGAGCTGGCGCTGGGAAGCGCTGCACAGTCCGACCGGACGCACGTGATCGTGATTGATACCGATCCTGCCATTGCGACTGAGCAGGGTGGTGCGTGGTGGGACGTTGCCATACCCGAGGTATCTTCCCGCGGCGAAGTCGACGCAGCGCGAGCCGCCTCCCTGGCCCAGCGCAAGCATCGTCGGTTGGGAGACTAACCTAAATGAGCATCCGCTTTGGAGTCAGTCCCATTGCGTGGATCAATGATGATCTGCCCGCGCTCGGCGGCGACACGCCGCTCGAGACCGTCCTCACCGATGCACAGGAATTGGGATTTTCTGGGATCGAACTCGGTGGAAAGTTTCCGCGCGAGCCCCGTGTGCTGGAATCGATGTTGAGCAAACATCGACTTGTCTTGGTCGGCGGATGGTACAGCGCCAGTCTCCTGACCCGATCGGCCGAGGCCGAGATTGAGGCTCTGCAACCGCACTTGGCGCTGCTCAAAGCGATGGGCAGCGGCGTATTCATTGTGGCGGAGACGAGCAACGCCATTCACGGCAATCAGGCACGTCCGCTATCGGCGACACCCCGGTTGGCCGATTCGGACTGGAAGCAGTTTGGACGGAAGTTGACCGATGTCGCCGAGCATCTTGCCCGCGCGGGCCTGCGCATGGCGTACCATCACCACCTAGGCACCGTGGTCGAAACGCAGCACGACCTCGAGCGATTTCTTCAATCCACTGCGCCCTCGGTCGGGTTGACTGTCGACACGGGACATGCGGCACTCGGCGGCGTGGACACCGTGTCGCTCATTCGCGAGAATCCGGAGCGGGTCGCGCACGTGCACTGCAAGGACGTTCGTTCCACGGTGTATCGGCGGTTGCGATCCGAAGACGGCAGTTTCTTGAGCGGCGTGCTGCAGGGCATGTTTACCGTCCCCGGCGATGGCGACCTGGATTTCGCCGCGGTGATGGAGGCGCTCGCGCAAATGCGCTATAGCGGATGGATCATCGTCGAAGCAGAGCAAGATCCAGCGCTGGCGAATCCGAAAGTCTACGCGGCGCTGGGCTTGGAAACACTGCGCAGCCGGGCAGCGGCGGCAAATTTGTGGAAGGCGGAGCATGCATGAGTAAGCTTCTAATCCGGCCGGGCGCGCCTGACAAAGCCGGCTGCGTAATCAATGTCACGCCGCAGAGCGCGGGTTGGCGGCATGTCGGCTTCCAGATCCATCGGCTCAAGCCTTCGCAGGTGGTGCAAGGCGGCCCGGGCGAGCGCGAGAGCTGTCTCGTGGTGCTGACGGGAACCGCGAATATCTCCATCGATGGCAAGCGCTTCGATGGCGTCGGCGGCCGCACGTCGGTGTTCGACGATGCCGCGCCGGGCGCCGTGTACGCCCCGGCCGGGACAAATTACTCCGTGACGGCGCTCGGCGAGATGGAGCTGGCCGTGTGCTCGGCTCCCGGCAAACCGGGACGGTTGCCGCGCGCCATTGCCGCGGAGGACATGAGCCGGGAAGTGCGCGGCAGCGGTACCAACACGCGGTACGTTAGGAATATCCTCCCGCAGACCAAGGACGCCGACAGTCTTCTGGTGGTGGAGGTAATCACTCCCGGCGGCCATTGGTCGAGCTATCCGCCGCATAAGCACGACACGGCCGCAGCCGGCAAGGAAACCGTTCTGGAAGAGACCTACTATCATCGCGTCAATCCGCCGCAGGGATTTGCATTCCAGCGTGTGTATACCGATGAGCGCGACATCGACGAGACGATGTGCGTGCACGACGGCGACCTGGTACTCGTGCCGCGCGGCTACCATCCAGTCGGCGCCGCACACGGCTACGACCTGTACTACTTGAACGTCATGGCTGGACCCGAGCGCAATTGGGTGTTTCGCAATGACCCGCAGCATGAGTGGCTGGCCCAGAAATCCCGCGTGGCGCCGCAATGATGCAGTCACAGTCGCGCGAATCGAAAAGACTCCGCGGCGCCGTCTTGGCGGCTTGCGTCTTCTGTGCCGGTATGGCGATGCTCGCGTTGAACGGCTGCTCAGGCAAGTCCGGGGCCAATTCCGTGCAGATCGTCGCGAGCCTGCACGACATGACCGAGCCCTTCTTTGTCGCTGTGAAGCGGGCGCTCGATAGCGAGGCTCGCGAACTCAATGTTGCGGTTTCGGTCGAGGATGGCCAATCCAATTCGGCCAAGCAGACCGCGGACATCCAGGCGGCGATTGCCGGCGGGGCTCAAGCGATTATTTTGGCTCCGAACGATGTGAATGCGCTCGCGCCGGGCGTGGAGGAAGTGATCAAGGCGGGGATTCCCATCGTGACCTTGGATCGCCGGGTCGACAATACCAGCGTCAAAGTGCCGCATGTCGGCGCGGATAATGTCGCGGGCGGACGCATCATGGCGCAGTGGGTGATCGACTCCTTTCCGAACGGTGCACGGATCCTGCTGATAACCGGACAGCTGGGGTCGAGCCCGTCCATTGACCGCACGCGCGGCATCAAGGAAACCTTGGGTGCCGCGGGCGCGAAGTATCAAATCGTCGCGGAACAAACCGGCACCTGGAAGCGCGAGCAGGGCTTGACGGTGACGCAAAACGTGTTGACCTCGCTCGGCGGACAGACGTTGCAAGTGATCGTGGCTGAAAGCGACGAGATGGCTTTGGGGGCCTTGGAGGCGTTGCGCTCGGGCGGTGTCGCCGGCGTGAAGGTCATTGGTTTTGATGCGACTCCCGAGGCGCTGAAGTCCGTGCGCGGCGGCGAACTCGCGGCCACGGTCGAGCAGTCTCCGATCAACCAGGCTCGAACCGCGCTGCGGCAGATCGTGGCGCGTATCCGCAACCAAACACCCATGACGGGCGCAAACATTGTGCCGGTATTGATTACGCAATCGAATATCAATCAAGCCGAGCGGATTGGCGAAGTTCGGTAGCGGCCCGATGTCCAGCGCGCCCCTTCTGGATGTCCGCAAGATCTGCAAACAATTCCCGGGTGTGAGAGCGCTGGATGGCGTCGATCTACAAGTGCAAGCCGGGGACGTGCACGCGCTATTGGGCGAAAACGGCGCGGGAAAATCCACCCTATTGAAAATTCTCTCCGGCGCGCTGCGTGCGGATCAAGGTGAAGTGGTCCTGCAAGGCGCAACGCTCGACCCGGAGCATACCCCGCGCGAGCGGCAGCGCCTGGGCCTCATCACCATCTACCAAGAATTCAATCTACTGCCCTTCATGTCGATTGCGGAGAATCTGTTCCTGGGTCGGGAGCCCAGGCGCTACGGCTTCATCGATTGGAAGGCGATGCACGAGAAATCGCGCGCACTGCTGGCCAGTCTGGGCTTGAACGTGGATCCACGCAGGGAAGTGCGTCATTTGAGCGTCGCGCATCAGCAAATGGTGGAAATCGGCCGCGCCGTCGCGCAGCAGGCAAAGCTGATCATCATGGATGAGCCTACCGCGGCCTTGAGCGGGCGTGAAGTGGAAATTCTGCACGCCGTCATTCGCGACCTCAAGGCACGCGGGGTGAGCTTTATCTATGTCACGCATCGCTTGGACGAGATAAAGCAGGTCTGCGACAGTTTCAGGGTCCTACGCGACGGTCGGTTGGTTGCCAGCGGCGAGGTGAGCACGGTGGAGATCCGTGACTTGATCCGGTTCATGGTCGGCCGCGATGTGGAATTCCCCCGGCTGGCGCGGCGCGCGCCGCCGGGCGCGCCCGTGCTCGAGGTCAAAGGCATTTCGCGCGCGCTCGATGCCGCCCATCGGCACGCCATGGCGCTCGAGGATTTATCAATTGAGGTCAAAGCCGGGGAAATCGTAGGTTTTGCGGGACTCGTGGGAGCAGGGCGCACCGAGCTTGCGCGGATCATTTTTGGCGCCGACCATTGCGATCGAGGCGTCATCTACCTCAACGGAAAAAACTTGAGCCCGTTGCGATCGCCGCGTGAAGCCATTCGCGCCGGCGTGGCGCTCGTGCCCGAGGATCGAAAGCAGCAGGGATGCTTTCTCGAGCAGTCGATCAGCCAGAACATGACGCTTCCCAGCTTGAGGCGCCTGGCGCGGTGGCGAATCTTCGTCAACGAGGCCGAAGAACGCCGGTTGATCCGCAAGTATCAAACCGCTTTGCGCATCAAGATGCCGAATTCGAGCTCGGCGATCGGAACGCTGTCGGGCGGCAACCAACAAAAGGTGCTGCTGGCACGCTGCATGGCCCTTTCACCCAGGCTGCTGATCGTCGACGAACCGACGCGGGGCATCGATATCGGCTCGAAGGCCGAGGTTCACCAACTGTTGTCTGACATGGCGCAAAGCGGCATCGCGCTGATCGTCATCTCCTCGGAAATGCCGGAGGTGCTGGCACTCAGTGACCGTATCGTCGTTTTTCGCGAGGGCCGCATCAGCGGGATTCTCGACGCCGCGGACGCGACTGAGCACACACTGATGCAACTCATGGCCATTGCCGCGGCCGCCGACGCGCCGCGCGCAGCCTCCGCATGAGCGCCGCAGAGCCCGCTACGCATCGCCGTTTCGACGCCGTCGGCTGGCTGAGGCGCTATGGCACGCCGCTGTTTCTGGTGCTGCTCATCGTGTTTTTCGCCCTGGAAAACCCGCGCTTTCTGTCGATGCGCAATGTGAGCAACATTCTTACCGAGGTTTCGATTTACGGCATCATCGCGGTGGGGATGACCTTCGTCATTCTGACGGCGGGGGTGGACCTGGCCGTGGGTTCATTGCTGGCATTCGCGGGCATGGCGGGCGCGTACGTCATGAAAGCCCTTGGCGCGGATTATCCGCTGAGCTGGCTGGTGGCGCTTTCGACAGCCACCGCGGTCGGTGCGCTGGTCGGCTACCTGCAGGGAAAGGCGGTGACGGTGTTCAGCATTCCGCCCTTCATCGTGACATTGGGCGGCTTGACCGTTTGGCGCGGGGCGACCTTGATCCTGAACGACGGCTCTCCGATTGCGGGTTTCGACGCGAGCTATCGATGGTGGGGCACCGGATCGATCATCGGCGTGCCGGTGCCCGTGGTGTTCTTCGGCGTCATTGCCCTGGTCGGCTATGTCGCGCAACGCTACACACGGTATGGACGCTATGTCTACGCAGTCGGGGGAAATCCGGAGGCCGCGCGCCTCAACGGTCTCGACGTCGCGGGCATCATCACCAGCGTGTACTTGATCGTCGGCGCACTCGCGGGTCTGGCCGGGTTTTTGTTGTCGGCCAGACTGGGTGCGGCCGAAGCGGTCGGTGGAGTGGGTTATGAGCTGCGCGTGATTGCCTCGGTGGTCATCGGCGGCGCCAGTCTCGCCGGCGGCCGGGGAGGGATCGGCGGCACTGTCATCGGCGCGCTATTGATCGGCGTGCTCACCAATGGCCTGGTGATCATGCATGTCTCGTCCTACTGGCAGCAGGTCGTGATCGGGCTGATCATTGTCGCCGCCGTCGCGTTCGACAGCTACGCGAAATCGCGCCGTCCATAAGTGGTTGATTTTACTTAACAGATCATCTACGAAGATTTTCGTTGATTCTACGAATAGATTCGTAGTAGTCTGCCCGACATGCAGAAATCAACGACCCCAAAACCCACGGTCATGGAATTGGCGATCTTGCGTGTCCTGTGGGAACGCGGGCCCGCCACGGTACGTGAAGTCCATGAGGTTCTGGATAGCAGCAAGGCCACGGGCTACACCACGGTACTCAAGCTGCTGCAAATCATGACCGCGAAGGGCATGGTGATTCGCAATGAAGATGAGCGAGCCCACGTGTACGAAGCGCGGCTTCCGGCGGAAAGCACCAAACGACAATTGGTGAGCGACCTGGTGCAGCGCGCATTCTCGGGCTCGGCGAGCCAATTGATGATGCATGCCCTGTCGGGAAAAAAGACGTCGCCCGCGGAGATCGAAGAAATCCGCCGCATGCTCGATGACCACGAGAGGAAAACAAAATGACGAATCCTGAAACGGTCCGGATTTTGGGGTGGTGCCTGCTCCATTTTGTCTGGCAGGGAGCGGTGCTGGCGTTGGTTCTGTGCGCGCTGCTCGCACGCTTACGCAGTCCGCAGGCGCGCTATGCCAGTGCGGTCTGTGCACTGACAGTGATGATGATCGCGCCGTTCGCCACCTTCGCCCTGTTGCAGCAATCTCCTCCGCCCATAGGGCAGGTTTCGGGGGGAATTGCACAGATCAGAGGCGGCCTCGAAGCCGTGCAGGCGATGGTCGCTGCACCCGATGTCCGGCCGTCTTCGACGGTCGCCAAGACGGCTTCGATCGATTGGATGAGCTATGCCGTGCTGGCCTGGCTCGCCGGCGTTTATATGTTCACGCTTCGCACGCTCGGCGCATGGATGTTGTTGATTCGGATGCGACGGCAGCGCGCCGAATCCATCGCGGGAGATCTCTTGCAAACCTGCCTCGCGCTGCAGCGGCGGCTCGGTGTGTCGCGCGCGGTACGGTTTGTCTGCTCAAAAGCCGCGGAGTCGCCGGCAGTATTGGGCTGGTGGCGGCCGGTGGTCGTGCTGCCGCTATCCGCGCTCGCGGGCCTATCGCCGTGGCAAGTCGAAGCCATCATTGCTCACGAACTCGCCCACATCAAACGTTGGGATGGTTTGGTCAACATTTTTCAAATTGCCACGGAGACGCTGCTGTTCTATCACCCGGCCGTGTGGTGGGTGAATCGTGTGATTCGCGATGAACGCGAACATTGCTGCGACGATGTGGCCGTGAGTGCCTGCGGCAATGCACCTGGGTATGCTCGTGCGCTGGCGCTGCTCGAGGAATCGCGGTCGAGTTCGGTGTGGGCGATGGCGGCCAACGGCGGCGTGTTGACATCGCGCATTGGGCGTCTGCTCGGAATCAAGGGCACCGCGCGCACCATCTCCACCAGCGGATTGGTCTTGATTGGCAGTCTGTGCGTCGCGGGCATTCTGATGGCGGGAACCGCCAGCACTCAAGTCACGAGTGATCTACCGCCGCCAACGCCGCCGGATCCGCCGGCTCTACCTGCGGATCCACCCGCCGCACCCGCAGCGCCCGCAGCGCCCGCAGCGCCGGCTGAGGCGGCCCCACCGGCGGTTCGATCAGTTCCGTCGATACCCTCGATACCCTCGATACCCTCGATACCGTCGATACCTTCGGTACCCTCGGCTCCTCACGTGCATCTGAGTGGCATCTCACCGGTGGCTCCTGTAGCGGCGCCAAAAGCGCCGCATACGCCAAAGGCGCCCGCGACACCCAAGCCTCCCACTGCGCCCACGGCCGATTCGGGAGAGGGCGGCTCCTACATCGGCGGACTGCAATCCGCGGGTCTGAAGGATCTGACCGTCGAGGAAATCATTGCGTTGAAGATCCACGGGGTCACGCCCGAATACATTCGCGGGATGCGTGCGGCGGGCCTCGAGGCCAATACCCGCGAATTGGTGGCGTTGAAGGTGCAGGACGTCACGCCGGAATTTGTCAGTGGACTCGCGGCGGCCGGTCTTACCAACCTGCGTATTCATGATTATCTGTCGGCCAAAGTTCAGGGGATCACGCCGGAATTTGCGCAAAAAGTCCGCAGTCACGGTTTTAAGGACCTGACCATCCATCAATTGATCTCGCTAAAAGTCGCCGGGATCTCATGAGAGGTATTTGTCGCATGCGAATCTCCCACATTCTTGCGGCTCTGGTCGTATTTCCCCTAGCCGCCGCGGCCGCTACGACCGCGGGAACGTGGACATTGGACTCGGCCGACGAGCCCGGCAGGGTTCAGTTTTCTCTGCAAGGCTCACGCGGTAGTGGTCACTTCAATACTTCTTCACCGTGGCTGCTGGCAGACTTGCGGGGCCTCGATTGGGCGGGCGCGGCCAAGCACGATGTGCATTTCACCATTCAGCGCGACGCCGGAAGCATCGACTGCGAAGGATTCGCGCAAGATCAGCGCGGCAGCGGATTGTTCACGTTTAAGTCGAATCCGCAATACGCCGCCGAAATGGCGAAGCTCGGATTTTCGTTCGAGGAAAAGCAGCTTCTGTCGGCCACGCTCTTCGACGTCAGTTTCGACTTCGCGCGCGCAATACAGAATGCAGCGGTACGGGGTCTGGACGCCCACAAACTGTTCGCTTTCCGAATTCACGGCGTTACGCCGGAATTCATTCGCGATTTGCGCGCGGCGGGTCTCGAAGCGGCGGATGCGGACAAGCTCATCGCATTCCGGATTCACGGCGTTTCACCGGAATTTGCCGGTGAAATCAGCCACTTGGGTTACCCGCAAGCGCCGCCCGAACAGCTGATCGCCCTGCGCATCCATGGAGTTACCCCGCAGTACATTGAGGGATTGCGATCCAAGGGCATGCAAAATCTAACGCTCGATCAACTCATCAGCCTGCGCATTCACGGCATCGATTAGCGCGGCTCTCGCTTGGTGTCAGGCGTTGCTCATTCGCGCGCCATGAGAAAGCGCGAATCCCTTTGTGACCACTTGCCCTGGAGTGGCGTCGCCGCACAGGTGTAATCCGCGGCGACGTTCGACACTGCAGTCTTGAGCGCGTCCCTACATTGCTCCAGGCTCGGATAGGCAGCCACAGTTTGCGCTCCGCCCGAATGTAACTGCGCCACCAGAATGAACAGCATGGACTTCATTTAGATCCCCTCCATTGCTCGGACTTAGATTTCGCGGGCGTTGCACAATCCACCTAAATCCACGCGTTCATGTGGATTAAGCCCGCAAATTGACCACTTAACCGCGCCGTCTGACCGGCGTGCTAGCTGATTGCACCCCAGCTGCAATTCTAGACATGTGCAGCCGCCACCCTTGACCGGGCGGGGTCGGAAATGGAATTGACGACCATCTCATCATTGGATCGTTACTGCTGCGTTGCATTCAGCACCCCTGTCTCGATGTACTCAAAAGACATGACCCTTGAGCCATGCTCGTGCGATCTTCGATTCGAGGCAATGCCGTCACTGCAAAATTACGGTGTCTGTCGCAGCCCAAAAAACGTTATGTTATGAGTGCCCTCAGCAGTAGTATTCGGGCAACAGTACAGCGGAGTGGATTCATGCGCCGGAGCGCCGGCCGGCTGAAAAATAGGCTCCGAGCTGCGTCAGCCGGCTCGAATCAAGTTCGCTGAATCAGCCAGAGTTGTCGCGAACGAGCCAAAACCCTGCCGTTAGCGTCGAAGATCGCCGTTCCCGCATGCAGCTTGCGGCCGTCCTGCGCGATGGGCCAGCCGATCACCGTGTGTCTGCGGTCTGCCTGCAGCAGTTGATCGATCACGGCCGTCATCCGCGCCGTAATGATTGCAGTCGCGGCTCCCAGGCGCTGCATCCAAGCAAAGCCCGCCGAGCAATCCAGAGCAGCCCAGGTCGCCTCGACGGAGAGTCGACCACTGGCGTCTGCTGCGAAGGACGGGGGCGTCCAGGTGGTCGCGACTACCCCGTCTTCCCCCACCGGGCCCGGCACGATTCGCAGTCCATCGCTGCGCGCGAAGCCACAGCTGAAACAGTGGGCGTAAGGGCCGTTCACTCCTTGCGCGCTCACCTTTTGCGCCAATGTGCCGGCGGCTTCGGCCTCGTCCGGATTCGGTGCGTTCGGCACGTCCAATTCCAAATGAGATCTGCCGCCTTCCGCGACGAGAACACCGTCGTTCTCCAACGTGACGGTGCCGTCCTCCCGCCGGCGGACCAGCATCGGAACGGCCAGCGGCGCGGGTGCGCGCAGCGACACCGACACCGGCCCTGTGCCCAACAAGCGCGCCAAGCTGCCCGCCACCCAGCCGCCGTTACCACTGGTATTCGGGCCGTTGTAGCGAGGATCGATGGTGAGTCTGTCGATCATTGCGCACGGCACGCATCGAGGGTGACGCGCTCGGCAGGATCGCCATTGAGGGTGGAGAGTACCGGGCGCGCGCTTGCAGGTGCCCACGGCAGGTCCGGCCACCACTGAGGAATCACAGGGTGCTGCGTCGGCTCGACGCTCTCGCCGGGTCGCGGCGCGAGAACTTCGACATCGTGGCAGCGGGCCGCCACGCGCACCCGTTCGACGGGCTCGGTCCATGTATGTTGTGCCAGCTTGAGCAGGGCCCAATGCACGGGAATCATGATGCGGCCGCGGACTTGGATATGAGCCTGGACGGCGAGCTCAGGGCCCAAGTGATTGTCGGCCCAATTCGCATCATATTGGCCGGCCTCGATCAGCGTGACATCGAAGGGTCCGAGTCGGGCGCCGATGTTGGGCAGATCCTTGTGGTAGCTGGTGTCGCCCGAATACCAGGCGCGGTGATGATCGCCGATGATGGCGAAGCCGGTCCACAAAGTGTGGTCACTGTTGGGCGATAATCGACCCGAGGAGTGGCGCGCGGGCGTGGCGATCAGTTCGACGTTGCCTTGGCGAGTGGACTGCCACCAGTCGAGTTCGATGATGCGCTCGTTCGGAATTCCCCATCGCGACAGGTGTGCGCCTATACCTAACGGCACGACAAACACGTTGTGCCAGGATCTCATGGCAACGATGCTGTCGTAGTCCAGGTGATCGTAGTGGTCGTGGGAAATGAGCACGACATCAATCGGCGGCAGATCGCTCAAGGCAATTGGCGGCGGATACCAGCGCTTAGGCCCCGACCAAGAAAAAGGCGAGGCGCGTTCGCTCCAGAATGGATCGATGAGTATCCTGCTGCCGTCAATTTCGAGCAGCGTGGAGGAGTGACCAAACCAGGTGACGCGCAAACCCGACTGCGGTGCGCCGGCGAGCGCGGCGGCACTGGGATGGACGACCGGAACCGGTGCATCGGGCGTAACGCCCGGCTCCGATTTACCGAAAGTGAAGTGAAGCAGGGCTCGACGAGTATCGATCCATATGGCCTGCGGATCTTTGAACTGACCGTCATGCCACTGTGGCGACTGCTGTGCCCGCACCAATCGCTCGCCTTGCGGTTTCGCGCCGAAAGCCGCGCAGCCGGATCTGAGCACGGCGCAGACCAGCGCGACCAGCAGCGCGAGAGCGATTCCAGCCCACAGCAACAGGCGCAACGCCCGGCGGCGCGGTGCGGTATCAGACTGACTTGCGGGTAATGAGGCTCTTGGCGCAGTCAACGAGGTTTTCTATGGCTGGTTTTGCTACCACCCTAGCATAGCCGTCTATTTAACTTACAGCGGCGTGCTGTGAGGCACCCATCGCAAAGCTCATACGTGGTCTGCGAAGACTTTCTGCCTGTGGCACTGTCGCATACTCGATCACCGGAGCGCCGTCATGATCAAAGTACTGGAAGGGCTGCTTGGCAAGTTTTCGCGCGAGCACCCCGCGAGCAAACCCACGCCGATCGCAAGACCTAAGCGGCCGAACAGCATCGGCGATTTCCGCGCGGTCGAGATCGCGCCGAGCATCATGTGCTGTGCGGAGGCAATGCGGGCCACGGGAAGGTCCTATCTGATGCGCGAAGCACCGCGCCTGCCCTTGTACGGCTGCACGATGCCGACGAAGTGCACGTGTAAGTTCCGCAAAAACGCCGACCGCCGCGATAGCGATCGACGCCTGTTCGGCGCGACCGAAACAAACCGCTGGTTTGCGGGTGTCGACAGTCGCACGCTCAGGGGTCGGAGGTCGGTAGAAAAGTGACTAAGAGTGGCCCACGCATTTTTTTCAACGTGGCCACTTGACGAGACTGAAACAGTGAGCCGGTTACTGGTTTGCCTTGAACACGCGCAGAAAGTTGGCGCCCATGACCTTGGCGACGTCGTCATCGCGCAAGCCGCGCGCCAGCAACGCCGCGGGAATCAGGCTCCAATCGCGATAGCTGCGCAGCACCGGCTTTAAGTTGGCATCCATGTCCGTGCCGATCGCGACGTGATCGATTTGCACCGCATCGATCAAGCGCAAAATCGAATCAATATAGTCCGCGAATGTCGCCTGCCCCACGCCCGAAGGCCATGAGCCGATGATGCCGCCACCGGCCGCCACGAGCCTGGCGTGCTCCCGGCTGATCAGGCGCGGATGACTCGTCGCCGGCGTCATCAGATTCGTATGTGAAACCATAACCGGCCTGCTCGATACCTCGAGCACATCCCTCGACACCTCGAACGTCGCATGCGCCAGGTCGATCAAGATGCCGGTCTTATTCATCTCGGCGACGATCGACTTGCCAAGCGCAGTCAATCCCTTGTGGACGGGCGCTTCGGTTTGTATGTCGCCGATCTGATTGACGTGGTAGTGCACGAGAGTGATGGCCCGCACGCCGTCACGGAAGGCCTCGTGGATGCGGTCAAGTTCGCCTTCGATGAAGTCTCCGCCTTCCACCGCGAAAACTGCCGCAGTTTTGCGTTGCGCGTGAGCGGCCACCAAGTCGGCCGGCTTCAAGCCCCGGGCAAGCCCGGGACTTGCCGCCAATGCCTTAAGTGCGGCGAGCTGCCTGCGGTAATCGGCATAGGCTTCCCCGGGCTGAAAGTTCCGGCTCGCGTGCAGCCCGGGTGCAGGCGTCATTTCGAGCAGGCGCATGTCTGTGACGGCGGAAAACAAGGCTGCGCTCACGTTCCCCGCGTTTAAGTCGGCGACGGCTGCGGCCTCGAAGGGTTCGCCAAAGGCACGCATCGTGGGCGTCGGATCAATCACCTGCTTGAGGAAGAATCGACCCGGGTGGCTGTGGATGTCGACGCTGGTGTGGCGCCTTAGAAACGCCACGCCGGCAGCGCGCTGCCCGGCGCTCAAATTCATGCCAAGCTCGGTGAGCTGGGCGCCATCTCCGACCGGCGCGCTCACCCCCCGGGCACCGCTGGATCGAATGCCGAGCGCTGCCGCACCGGCAGCAGTCAGCAGGCGCGCCAGGGTCTCACGCCGCGTCAAGCCTTCCACAGGCACGACAGTTCGATGCCGTTGCCGATGGGCAGCAGCACGCTTTGCAAATTGCCCTTGGCCTTGACGGCGGCCCGGTACGCTTCGGCGTCGGCGCGCACCATCTCGGGGTACAGCATGTTATCCGCCGCAATCACGGCATTGTTGGCCAGCTTGCCGTAAAACAAGTTCAGGCAGGGCACATACAGATTCTTCCATAAATCGACGAGCACGAAATCAAAGGGACCGTCGAGCGTCTTCAGCATTTCAACGGCATCCCCCAGCATCCACTCCACCTGGGCGCCCAGTCCCACTTCCTCGATCTGCGCACGCGCGTAGCGTTGCTTGTCGGCCACCAAATCCATGGTGTAAACCCTGCCGCCGGTGCGCCGCGCCGCTTCCGCGAGAAACGCGGTTGAATAGCCGTAAGAGGTTCCCAATTCCAGAATGCGCTTGGCGCCGCGCCCGACAATCAACGCGTGCAGCAGCCATCCCACCTCGGGTCCAACGGGCAGGAGAAACTCGTCGCGCCGACTGACGACGCCCGCCGGATCCTTCTTCATGATTGCGTCTTCGTCGGCCATGCGCAGGTGGTAGCGCGACAGCAGTGCGTGGAATTTGGCGTCCATCGAATATTCGCCGCTATTTTTTGCCGTCATTGACTTGAGTCCCCCAATTCGCGCACCCAAATATTGCGGAAGCTGATGGGCGCGGACGGATCGCCATGCGCTTGTAGCTTGATCGGCGCACGCTGATAGGGCCGGTACGAGGGCTCGCCGATGTAGCGGGTTTCACCGGTCAGGCGGAAGTGGTTCTGCACCAAAACGCCATTGTGAAACACAGTGACATAAGCCGGAGCCTTCACGGTTCCCTCAGGCGCGATGTCGGGCGCCGTCCAGACCACATCGTAGGTTTGCCACTCGCCCGGCGGGCGCATGGCATTGACCAGCGGCGGCGCCTGCTTGTAGATGCTCGCCGCCTGGCCATTGACGTAAGTTGAGTTCTTCCAGGAATCGAGGATCTGAAGTTCGTAGCCACCGTCCCCGCTACCCGTTGAGGCCAGAAAGACGCCGCTATTGCCGCGTAGCTGTCCCTCGCCCGTAATGTTTTTTGGAATGCGCCATTCGAGGTGCAGCTGATAATTTCTGAACTGTTGCTTGGTTTCGATATTGCCGGCTTTCTTGTCGACGGTCAGCACCCCATTGCCGACTTTCCAGCGGGCCGGCGAATGGTCTTCCGTGGCGACCCAGGCATCCAAGTTTCGGCCATCGAACAAAATAATCGCATCCGAGGGCGGTGCGCCAGGCGCGCCCGGCGATACCACCGGCGGGACCGGTTCCCAAATTTCCGTGGCTTTCGGGTCGCCCTGCGGAGTTTGGGCAGCGACGGCAGCGCAGACCAGGCTGCCGATGGCCAGTGTCAGACCGCGCATAGCTGGAACGCCTCGGTGAGGGATTCAAACGGATCGCTGCGAGTTGGAACAAACTCGTGTGCGACATAGCCTGGGAAGTTGAGGTCGGCGATGGCGGTGGCAATGGCGCGGTAATTGAGCTCCTGGCTGCCGTTGATTTCATGCCGGCCGGGAACGCCGCCGGTATGAAAATGTCCGATCCAGTTGATGTTGTCGCGAATGGTCCTGATCACGTCGCCCTCCATAATTTGCATATGATAGATGTCGTACAGCAGCTTGACGCGCGGCGAGTTGACGCCCTTCATGACGGCAACCCCGAAAGCGGTCCGGTCTCCCTGATAGCCCGCGTGATCCACCTTGCTGTTGAGCAGTTCCACACAAATTGTGACGCCGTGCTTTTCGGCGAGCGGTGCAATCTTGGAGAGGCCGGCGATGCAGTTGGCGATCGCAGCCGTATCATCGATGCCCGCGACGCGATTGCCGAACATGGCGATCACATTCGGCACGCGCGCATCGGCGGCAAGCGGAATTGCGGTCGTAAGTTCCCCCAGCAGCAGCGGATGATTTGCAGGATCGTTGAATCCGGTGGCGATGAACCTCTCGCGGCGGCTGGCATAGCCCATGGATGCGGTGAGGCCGGCATCGCGCGCAACCGGCCATTCTTCGGGGTACAACAAATCGATCGCCGCGAATCCAATCTGCTTTGCGCGGCGGCACAGATCCGGCACCGGTATGCGCGCATAAGGCCACCGGCAGAAAGATTGTTTCAGGCGCCCGCCGGCTAAACTGCCGGTGGGAGTTGGCGGCGCAGCCGCGCGCGCCCGGGCGGCGATTGCGCCGGCAGCGCTCGCGAGCGTCACGAGTACGGTGCGGCGGCTGATACGGCGAATTGGGCGGGGCATACGGCTCACCTGATTTGCGATAGTACATTGACCGAATCAAGATAGAATAGACCGAATTCCTCGTGCCTTAAGCCTAATGGGAAAAAAACGATGCAGTCAGTTCGCTATGACGCGATTGTAGTCGGCTCCGGCATCTCCGGCGGTTGGGCCGCAAAAGAGCTGACGGAGAAGGGACTTCGAGTCCTGCTTCTCGAGCGCGGCCGCAATGTCGAGCACATCAAGGACTACGTCAACGCCACGAAAGGGCCCTGGGAGTATTTACACCGAGGCGGCCACACTCATGCGATGGAAGCAGCCTACCCGGTGCTCACACGGGACTATGCGCTCAATGAGAAGAATCTGGCGTTCTGGGTGAACGAGAAGGAATCGCCCTACACGGAGGTGAAACGCTTCGACTGGTACCGAGGTTATCAGGTGGGCGGCCGTTCGCTGACCTGGGGACGACAAAGCTACCGCTGGAGCGATTTTGATTTCGAGGCCAACAGCAAAGAAGGAATCGCGGTGGATTGGCCGATCCGCTACAACGAGCTTGCACCCTGGTATGACCACGTGGAAAAGCACGCGGGAATATCCGGCTCGCATGAGGGATTGGCGCAGCTGCCCGACGGACAATTCCAGCCGGCGATGCCCCTCAACTGCGGCGAAGAAATGATCGCAGGCCGGCTGAAGAATGCCTTCGGCGGCAAGCGCCGCATGATCATCGGGCGCACCGCGAATGCAACGCAGGGTCTTCCCGGGCGTGCGCCGTGCCAATACCGCAATGCCTGCTGGCTCGGATGCCCGTATGGCGCGTACTTCAGCACGCAGTCCTCGACCTTGCCGGCCGCGGCAAAAACCGGAAAGCTCACGTTAAAACCCTGGTCCATCGTGACCGAGGTGCTGTACGACAAGGACCAAAAGCGCGCCAGCGGCGTACGCGTGCTGGATGCCGTCACCGAGCAGACCACCGAGTACTCGGCGAAGGTCATCTTCCTCTGCGCGTCCACGCTCAATTCGACCTGGCTGCTGATGCGCTCAGCGACCGACATTTGGCCGGGCGGCCTTGGCAGCGGCTCGGGCGAACTCGGTCACAATCTCATGGATCATCACTTTCGCTGTGGCGCGGATGGCGATTTGGAAGGCTTGAACGATAAGTACTATTACGGCCGCCGCCCCAACGGCATCTACATTCCGCGCTATCGCAACTTGTTCGGCGAGAAGCGCGAGTACCTACGCGGTTTCGGTTACCAGGGTTCCGCGAGCCGCGACGGGTGGACGCGGGCGGTCAAGGAGCTGGGTCTGGGCGCGGAATTCAAGGATGAGATGACGACGCCGGGACCATGGAAATTCGGCGCCACGGCCTTCGGGGAAATGCTGCCCAATCACGCCAATCTCATCGGGCTCGATGCCTCCAGGAAGGACAAGTGGGGGTTGTCGGTGCTGAAAATCGACTGCGCCACCGGCGAGAATGAGCGCTTGATGCGCAAGGACATGATGGCCGACATGGCCGAGATGCTGGAGCAGTCCGGCGCCAAAAGGGTGAAGACCTTCGACTACGGATCCTTTCCCGGAATGGGTATTCATGAGATGGGCACGGCGCGCATGGGGCGGGATCCAAAGACCTCGGTTCTGAATTCGCACAATCAGGTGTGGGATGCACCCAACGTCTTTGTCACAGACGGGTCGTGCATGACCTCGAGCGCCTGTCAAAACCCCTCGCTCACGTACATGGCGCTCACCGCTCGCGCAGCGGACTTTGCGGTGAATGAACTCAATCGGCGCAACCTGTGAGATCAGCATGAACGCGGAAACCAACCAGGATCAATTGATCAATCGCCGCGAGGCCATTCGCCGCGTCAGCGCCCTGCTGGGTGGGGTCGCATTCGTCGGCGGCAGCGGTTTACTGGCCGCAGCCGAGAAGGCGCGGCCTGCCGCGGCGAGCACCGGCGAGTTCACGGACCAGGACATTGCATTTCTCGATGAGATTGCCGAGACGATTCTTCCGGCCACGAAGACACCGGGAGCGAAGGCCGCCAAGACCGGCGCGTTCATGGCGCTCATGGTCACGGACTCCTATGGCCCAGGTGAGCAAAAGACTTTCCGCGACGGTATGCGCAATGTGGACGAGGCGATGCAGAAGGCGCATGGCGTGTCCTTCATGGCCGCGACGCCGGAGCAGCGGCTCGCCGTCCTTACTGTGCTCGACCATGAGCAAAAGCGCGTCATGGATGAGCGCGAAGCGGCGCGGCGGCAGGGCGGCGCCAAGCAGCCTGCCCATTATTTTCGCATGATGAAGGAGCTTGCGCTGTTGGGCTTCTTCACCTCCGAGATCGGCTGCACCAAAGTGCAGCGCTATGCGGAGGTGCCCGGCCGCTTCGATCCCTGCATTCCCTACACCCAGGGCGAACCTGCCTGGGCATCGCACGCGTGAGACGGTTTAGGCGGAGTACTGCGTTTGACCGCCCACCACCGTGCGTACGATCTTGATGTCCTTGATCTTGGCGGCATCCACGGTGTGCGGATCTTCCGCCAGCATCACAAAGTCGGCGAGCTTGCCGGCCGTAATTGATCCCTTGATCGACTCCTCGCGCGTCGCATAGGCCCCATTCAATGTATTGACGCGCAGCGCCTCATCCACCGTGATGCGCTGATTGGCGCCCCACACTTCGCCATTCCAGCCGGTGCGCGTCACCATGCCCTGGATTCCCATCAACGGAGAGAAGGGACCGGGATCGAAATCCGAACCGGCCGCGGCAGGAACGCCGGCATCGAGCAGGGTGCGAAATGCCATGCAGCGCTTCATCAGCTCCTCGCCATAGAAGTGAAACTTGTCCGGGTTGTAGTATGCGTACGACGTAAAGAGCGCCGGCACCGCGCCGATGGCCTTGATCCGGCGCACCAGATCATCCGTGATCAGCGTGCAATGGGTGATCTTGGGGCGCGCGTCGGCCGCGGGTTTGAGGCGCAAGGCGCGCTCATAGGCGGTGAGCACATGGTCGATCGCGACGTCGCCGTTGGCATGACAATTCATCTGAATGCCGGCGCGATGCACCCGCTCGCACCATGCATTCAGGACCTCCTGGGATTCGGTGACATTGCCCTTGTAGCCGTCGGTGCCGGCATACGGCACGCTGATCGCCATGGTGCGCTCGGAGAAGGATCCGTCCGCGCCGTGTTCGCAGGTGGCGCCCAGCCGAATCCACTCATCGCCCAGGCCGGTCGACATGCCGCCGCTCAACATGGCCTCGAGCTCGGGTCCCTCCGCCTCATAGCTCACCCGGTGCTTGAGATCACCGCGCGCGCGCACTTCCTGCAGTGCCCGCAAATTGCCGCTCTCATGGCAGACGCTGGTGAGCCCATAGCGTACGAATTGCTTGGAGATGAAGGCCAGTCCATCGCGATCGCGGCTCATGGCCTCCTCGCCCTGATACGTCTTGTGTTTGCCGACCTTCTCGAACACGTCGCGCGCGCGATCGGTGACGCGGCCGGTGAGTTCGCCGCCGGCGTCGCGATCGAAGGTGCCGCCGGCGGGATTCGGTGTGTCGCGCTTGATGCCGGCCATCTGCAGCGCCTTGGTATTATAGAAGCCTGTGTGTCCGCCGCGGTGCTGCACCATCACCGGCAGTTCTCTTGACACTTGATCCAGATCGGCCCGCGTCAGGGCGCGCTTGTCCTTGACCTTGGTGTCGTCGAAGAAATAGCCTTCGACCCAGGTGTCGCCCGGGGTCTTCAGGGCCTTGGCGCGCAGCTTGTCGATGATGCTGCCGATGGTGACGAATTCGACTTGATAGGGATTGCCGACCAGCACTTCGTACAATAATTCGTTGCCGGGTGCATGATTGTGGCTGTCGATGAAGCCGGGCACGATGGTCATCTGCTGCGCATCGATGATCTGCGTGGATTTCCCCGCCAGTGCCTTCAAGTTGCGGCTTGCGCCCAGCGCGACGAAGCGCCCGCCGCGCACCGCAAAGCCTTCTGCGTTGGGCAGCCGCGAATCCATGGTATAGATCTTGGCATTGACCACAATCAGGTCGGGTGCCGCCCAATCCGCCGATGCCGCCGCGGCGCCTGACCCGCGAGCCGCGAGCAATCCCAAACTTGCGCAGCCCAAGCCGATGACTTGCCGGCGGCTGAAGTTCCCCTGTGCCATGACGGTCTACCTTGTGCGTGTCGTTGACGCACATATTGCATTAGATTCGATTGACCGTCATTGTCCTGCCCATGCGACCCGAAGTTCGGCTCTTTTTGTTCCTGGCAGCGTGTTCGCCGGCATTGGTCCTCGCACAAACGTTGCCGCCCGCGTTCTCCGAGGCTGATCATCTGCGGGACAGCTACGGCCCGTATCGCGCCAATAACGATTTGCTGTACTACCACCTCGACGTGCGCGTCGATCCTGACAAGCAAACCTTGAGCGGCAAGAACTCGATTCGCTTCAGGATGCTCAAGAGCGGCTCGCGCATTCAACTCGGCCACCGATCTTTACTACATCAACGTTAGCAAGCAGTAGGCGAACCATGGGAATTTCAGACACTCGATCTGCCGTCGCCGCAATCGCCATGCTGCTCGCCGCGATACCAGGGGCCGGTGCCGAAACGAATCACGTCGCCGCGCCGCCGGGATACACGAGTCTGGTCAAGCTGTTCGAGCAATGGCGCGACTTTGAGCGGCCGACACTGCGCGACCATGTGCCCGACTATGGTGCGGCGGCCATGGCCGCCAAGGCGGCAGCATTGCCGCAATGGCGCCGGCAGCTCGAGGCGATCGACACGAAAGGGTGGCCGCACGAGCAGTTGAGCGACTACAAGCTGGTCAAGGCGGAAATGAACGGTCTCGATTTCAACTTGCGGGTTTTGAGGCCTTGGGCGCGCGACCCCGCCTTCTACGTGAGTGTTTGGGCCGCTCGCACCGACGTGCCGCTGCGAGAAGGGCCGATTGTCTATCCTGAGATCGAGCTCTACAGCTATCGATTCCCGTTGTCGACCGAGGCGCAGCACGAATTGACGCAGAGGATCGGGGCAATTCCCAGGCTGTTCGCTCAAGCCAGACAGAATCTCAAGGACAGCAACGCGCGGGACTTGTGGGTATTTGGCGTGCAGGAGCTGCGCAATCAATCGGCCACCCTGGGCGCGCTCGCCGCGGGTACGCTCACGGTGAGCACACTGGAGGGCAGCCAGCATGCCGACATCAGCGCGGCGGCGCCGGAGCTCAAGTCCGTGATCGCGCATGCAAGGGCCGCGACCGATGATTTCATCGCCTGGCTCGAGAAAGAAGCGCCCGGCAAGACGGGTCCATCAGGCATCGGCAAGGATAATTACACCTGGTATCAGCAGAACGTTCACTTCGTGCCGTTGACGTGGGATGAAGAAGTCGTGCTGCTGCACCGCGAGTTGGAGCGCGCGCAAGCCGCGCTCAAGCTCGAGGAGCACAACAACCGAAAATTGCCGCAGCTCGAGCCGGTCCGCGATGCCGCGGCTTTTGATCAGCTGAAGCTGGCGCGGCTCGACAAGTTTGTCGGTTTTCTGCTCAAGCAGGAGATCGTTGCTGACAAGCCCTACCTTAGGGCTGCGTTGATTCCGCAGCTAGGACACTTCGTTCCCGAGGAGCAGCGCGTGTTTTTCACGCGGGTGACCCACCGCGAGCCGATGTTGCTGTTGTCGCACGACTACCATTGGTTCGACCTGTCGCGCATGCGCGATGAGCCCCACGCAAGTCCGATTCGGCGCCGTCCATCGCTGTCGAATATCTGGGACAACCGCGCGGAAGGGTTCGCGACGGCTTTCGAGGAGATCCTGATGCACGCCGGACTGTATGACGACAATCCGCGCGCCAAGGAGTTGGTGTGGATCATGCTCGCCAATCGCGCGGCACGCGGCCTGGCATCCTTGTATGTGCAGGCCAATGAGTTCGACCTGCAAAAGGCGGGCAAATTTCACGCCGAGTGGACGCCGCGCGGCTGGGCCAATCCCAAGGACTCCCTCACCGGCTTCGAACAGCTGTTGTATCTGCGGCAACCGGGATACGGCACCAGCTACATCGTCGGCAAACTGATGGTGGACCGGTTGATGGCCGAATATGCCCATCAGCAGGAAGCGGCCGGCAAGGCCTTTGTGCTGCGGGAATTTCTGGACCGGTTCAACGCCGCGGGAATGATTCCCCTGCTGCTGATCGAGGACGAGATGGTTTCAAGCAGCGCGCGTCTGCCGTGACAAACTTCGAGCTTGCCGTCGTCCTGCCGCTCGGCGTGGCGGCGAGTCAATTGATGAAGCTGGAATCCGAACTGCGGTTCTTGAATGCGAAGCTATCCAGATACAACGAGGAAGGCAGCAGTGTCCGCGGAGACGCCGCGGCCCGACTGGAAAAGATGAGCGAGGCGGTCGACGCCATTCGTCAGCTCATTGCGGAGATTCAGGCCGGCCTCCAGCCGCAAGCAACGGGAGCAACTTCGCGCACACGCACCGACCGCGACGATTAGATCCAAATCTACCAGAGCGCGGTGTCTCTTTTGCGCACCGCGGCCGCCAGGTCGAATTTGGCCTGCAATAGCATCCACAACTTCGGCGATGTTCCCAGGGCGTTGGCCAGATCAAGCGCCGCTTCCGCCGTCACCCCGCACCGCGCCTTGATCAATTTATTCAGGCGCTCCTTTCTCCAGCCCATTTTTCGCGCGAGTTCCGCCTGGGAAATGTTGCCCGGCGCCAAAAACCGATCGAGCAGAAACTCGCCGGGATGGAAGGGATTGGGGAGCCGCCTTATCTTCTTGCTCATTTCAATGCCTCGATTTACCAGATCACGCAGCGCTTCTCCGCCGGCCGCACCATGGCGGCACCCGTCGGACAGGAAAACGCCTTTTGAAATTCCGGGGTATCGGAGAGGGGACCGATCACCCGAAATTTCGGCACCGGGTGCGGGTCACCTTTGATCAGCTGCCGTTGCGCCTCCAAACGCATGGCGTGACCGCTGGTTTGACCCCAGGAGATGAAAAATTGCTGCTCGGGCGTGAAGCCGTCCAGCGTCGGAACCGGGTGGGTCTGCATCGACTTTTCGAGTGCCAGGTAGGCGATGCGCACCCCGCGGAGATCGGCAACGGTCTCGTCCCTGGTTCGCCTGCCGTCGTGGTGCACACCGGGCTCGATGAAATAGCCGTCGAATTGATCGACCACACACTGGCTGCGGTTCTCGAATTCCTTGCGGTCTTTCTCCGTCCACCAATTCCTGGGCCGTCCTGAAATATCGACGGCGGCCCCGGTGGCATCGATGGCGTGTGTCAGGTCATGCGCGATCGCGATGCCCATGGCGCCGTAGTTCACCGCATCCGTGGCATCCGGATTGAAGAAGGGTGGCTGCAATGTTCCCGCCGTCAGGACCATGCCATTGATCTCGAGAATGATGTAGCTGTCCGGCGATGCCGGCGACAGGCGCCAGAAGCTGCGATCCGTGGGCTTGCCGATCTGCCGACGATTTTCCTCGACGTTGAATTTGCGGGCGGCGGCCACATTGGCCCAGAACGTATCCCGGTGAATCGCGACCGCTGAATAGTCCTTCCAGTGCTCCGGATACCCAATCTGTATGTCGGTTGCGCTAAGCTTCTCGAGTGCCTTCTGCTTGGTCGCCGGCTCCATCCAAGTGACCGCGGCAATTTCATCCTTGAGAGCGGCCTGCAGGTTGCGCACGATCTGCGTGGCTTTGACCTTGGAAGCCGGCGGGAAGTAGGCCTGGACGTATTTTTGTCCCAAGGCATCGCCGAACAGCGTGTCGGTCGACTCGACGCAGCGCTGTGCGCGCGATTTCATGTCGGCGGCGTTGCCCAGGTACCTATCGCGAAAGCTGAAGGATTCTTCGGCAAAAGCGCGTGACAGCCAGGGTGAAGCTGAGTCGAGCAGCCGCCACCTAAGGTAAGCCTTCCAGGTTTCCACCGGCGTCTTCGCCAGCTCCTGGTCCAATTGCAGCATGAATTTGGGCTCGGCGACGCTGAGATCTACGCGCGGCAGCTTGGCCTCCTCGAAATACCGCTCCCAATCCAGGTGCGGCGTCAATTGCTGTAATTGCGCGAAGCTCATGGCGTAATCGGTCGCCGCGGCGTCGGCGGCTGTCGCGCCATCCAAGGATGCTTCGGCCAGGCGTTTCTCGAGCGCGACGATATCGCCGGCGGCTTTCTCCGCCTGCGCGCTGCCCACGCCCGACAAGGTGAGAATCTTTGCCACGTGCGTTCGGTAGCGCGTGCGCGCGTCCACGAACCGTGATTCGTCCTTCAAATAGTAGTCGCGATCCGGCAAGCCCAAACCGCCGGCGACGATGTGCGCGACAAACTTGCGCGAGTCTTGGTAGTCGATGTCGCCCGTCAACCCAAAGGGTACGGGCACGGCCAGTTCATGCAGGCGCCGGATGATGCGCTGCACGCCGGCCGGATTGCGGACCGCGTCTATCTCGAACAGCACCGCGGCGAGCGGCGTGACGCCGGCGGCATCGACCACCGCCTCGTTCATGCACGATCCGTAGTGATCGCCCAGGACCTGTTCGACGCTGCCCGTGGGCCAATCGTGCTTGCGCGATACCTCATCGAGCACGCTCTCTTGCCGATGCCAGTTCGCCTCATGCGCGGCCACGCGGCGACTCCACCGCGGCAGTGAGGCCGGGATGGGGTTCGCGGCGCGCCAAGTGCCGTTCGCGTATTCATGGAAGTCAGCACAGGCCTGCACCTGCCTGTTCAGGTCCTCGGTGCGCACCCCTTGGAGTGAGGCCGGCGCTGCGGCGCGTGAAAACCCGTCCGTGGCGAAAGCAGCAGCGCCAATCAGCAGGATGCTCATCATGGAATTCGCGGTGGGCATATCGGGTCTGCAGGCTCGAAGTGACGAAGGCCGCACTCTGCGTCGGCGATCGCCGATTCGAAATACTGCCGCGGGACAACCCTCGGACAAAATATGCCACAGTCGACCCGTGGCAGTACTCTGGTCTATGACGATGGCGTTTTCTGTCCGTCATTTGTCCGCTTGCCGAATACCATCGCATGTCGATCAGGTGCAGAATGTCAGGGGTCATTAACCTCCGCGAGGCTGTTTATGTCCCCTTCCCGCACGGCGTTACTGGTCATCGATGCGCAGCAGTCATTTGAGCACCGCCCCTATTGGAATGAAGCCGACGCGCCGGCCTTTTTAGAGCGCCTACAGGCGCTGGTCGATGGCGCCAAAGCCCGGCAGATCCCATTGGCCCAGATTTTTCACATCGAGGAGTCCGGCGCCTTTTCGCTGGCGTCCGGATACATCAAAACCCTCGCCGCACTGTCCCTGACACCCGATGTCGTTTTTCATAAACATCGCCACAGCGCGCTGGTCGGCAGCGGTTTGCCGATCTGGCTGGCGGAGCAGGGGATTCAGCGCTTGATCGTGTCGGGAATTCGCACAGAGCAATGCTGCGAGACCACGACCCGGCACGCATCGGATTGCGGATACAGCGTCGATTTCGTGAGCGAAGCCACGCTGACATTTGCCATGACCGACCGCACCGGGCGTCAGTGGAGCGCGAGCGAAATCAAGGCACGGACGGAGTTGGTTCTCGAAGGGCGATTCGCCCGCGTGCTGACGGTGAGCCAGGTGCTCGCCGCCTTCGACATCGCGGTGCAAGGGGCGGGGCGGCAAGCGGCATGACGACCGAACCGCGCAACATCGACGTCTGGGTTGTCCTGCCGGCGCGGGTGCTGCTGCTGGACATTGCCGGCCCGATGGAGGTCCTGCGCCGCGCGAATGTGGAGCAGAACGCGATCAAGTTCCATGTTCATTATGTGGGCGCCAGTTCGCGCGCGATGTCATCGGTGGGAATTCCGCTCGCCGATATCGAGGCGCTGCCGGCTTCCTTGCCGGAAGGAGCGCTGATCATCATCCCCGGGGCTGCCGACAAAATCGCGTTTGCGGAGGATGTGGGTGAGGCCGCCGTGCGCCAGGAAGAACGAGTCGTCGTCGAGTGGCTCCGAAACTGTGTTCGGCCGGGCCATACGCTCATGACGATTTGTTCGGGCGCCTTGTTGGCCGCGCGGGCGGGTTTGCTCGACGGATATTCCTGCACGACGCACCACGCGGAATGCGGCGAGCTCGCGGCCTTGGCGCCGCGGGCCAAGGTGTTGGAGAATCGCCTGTTCGTCATCGACGGTGAGCGATACACCAGCGCCGGTGTCACGGCGGGACTGGATCTCATGCTCAACGTGGTGAGTTCGCTCACCGGACACGCCTGCGCGCTCGCCATCGCTCGGCACCTGGTGCTGTACCTGCGCCGCGAGGGAGCGGATCCGCAAATCTCGCCGTGGTTGGCCGGGCGCAATCACCTGCATCCGGCGGTGCATCGCGTGCAAGACGCCATCATTGCGAATCCCGCTGAAGAGTGGACGCTCACGCGTCTCGCTAAAATCGCGAACACCAGCTCGCGCCACCTGTCGCGTCTGTTCAACGAACACGCCGGCATGAACATCACTGCCTACATCAATAGCTTGCGGGTGGCGCTCGCCCACCGGCTGCTCACCACCAGCCGCTTGGACATGGAACGAGTCGCGGAGCGCACCGGATTTGCCTCTTCGCGGCAGCTGCGCCGTGCCTGGCGGCGATCCTATGACACACCGCCGGCTGCGCTGCGAAGTTCTTGATTGCTCTAGTGTGCTGCGGCCCGCAGTGCCGCCACGTATTGCATTCTCACCGCATCGATTTCCTGCGACCACGCGGCCGGCCAGGCGGAATTGATCACGACGACCAAATGGTCCTCGGGAAATACCGACAGGGTTTGCCCAAAAATCCCTTCGGCCTCGTAGCCTCCCTGAACGATCCACCAAAAATAGCCGTACGGCGGATCGGCGACATGCCGCGCGGTGGCGTCTTCCGTCCAGCCGGCCGGCACCACCTCGCGACCATCGGCGATGCCGTGGTCCAACATGAATTCGCCCATGCGCCCGTAGTCACGCAACGTCATGCTGATGCAGCATCCGCCGCGCTCGTGGCCGGCGACATCTTCAACCCAGATGCCGTCCTGTTCCATGCCGTATGGCCGCCAGACTTTATCGGACAGATACTGGGCCAGCGGCTCGCCGACGGCATTGGAGAGCAAAATACCAGCCAGATCCGTCTCGCCCGTCTTGTAGACGAACTTAGAGCCCGGCGCGGCCTCACGCGGCAGGCGGCGCATATAGCTGACCACCGGATTCACGCCCGGTTCAAGAATGCTCAAGCCCACCTTGGCAACATCTGAATTGGGATCGGTATAGCTCTCGTTCCATTTCACGCCCGAAGTCATGGTGATCAGCTGCCGCACGGTCACGTCATCGTAGGCGCTGCCTTTGAGCTCCGGGATGTAAAGGGTGACCCGATCATCGAGACTTTTGATCTTGCCGTCCTTGACGGCGGCACCGATGAGCGTCGAGGTGACGGACTTCGCGACGGAGAATGACGTCCACCGCTCTTTCGGGCCGCGTCCCAGTCCATAACGCTCGAGCATGATCTTGCCGTTCTTGATCACCAACACGCCGGACGCACGAAATTCGCGCATGTAGCTTTCTGTGTTGTACGACTTGTCGCCCGCGGTGAATGTGGGATCGATCTGCGCGCTCGCCCGCGGTAAAGGATGCACGGTCTTGCCGCGCTTGATCACCCGCACCGGCGCGATCTTCTCCATGTTCTTGTAACCGAACGCCTGTTGCTCGGGCGTCCAGGACAGAATGGCCGCGCCGCCGGGCGGCAGGGGTGGATTTGCCGGGGTCGCACCCACCTGGCCGGCGCCGAGTAAGCCGGCAAGAGCAACGGCTGCCGCTGATTTCTTTATCATTATTTTGGTCCCGCTTGAGTTGACGATGGCGCGCAACCATAGCGCAAAAAGGCGGCGCAGCGTTCAACGGCGGCCGCGATGAGCGCCGTCCTCCGTTCGGGCTCTATAGGCTCCGCTCGCACCAACATGGGCACCCTCGAGTCGTTGTTTTTACGCACGCCTGCATTTTTGACTCCCACGGGAGCTGAACGAGTGTTAAGCGCGTGTGACGTGAGAACATCGTTGCGCGAGTCAGCGCACTGATATACCAGCGACGCGCCATTCGCGGCACGCTGTGACCTTGCCCAAAATGCGCAGCGCCCCTGCGCAGATCAACGCGTTGGCCGGCTTTTGTTGCGCGGAGCTATTCGCCTTAAAGAACAGATGGTTGCGTACATTTCCGGCGTTTGCAATCGCTATGCACCGCCCTGGCGCAGCGGCGGTACCGCCATGCCCCAATTTGGTGGGTGCTGATCGCCTGCATCGTCCGCCGCTCGACGTGAACGACAGCGTCAAGACGCGGTGAAGAAATTAACTCTTCTTGGCTCCACCAGATGGCTTCCCATCCATCTGGTGGCATGTTGTAATCCTCGTACAAATGCGATGGCTGCGGGATGAACGCAGCACGTTGCTTGCAAAGCTTGGGATCGTTTTCAAAACCAGGGAGAACACGATGGGGAATACTAAACTGCAGTACGCGGTGCGTGCTGTGCTGGCGGCCGCCGCCGCGTCGGCCGTCGCGCCGGCGTATGCGCAAACAGCTCCAGCGGTAGCGAACGACACCGCATTACAAGAAGTCGTCGTAACGGGATCGCGCCTCGCGATATCGCCGAACGATGTTTCGATCAGCCCGATCACCAGCCTTGGCGCGCTCGATATTCAGAAATCGGGCCTGGTGCGCACCGAAGATTTGTTGAACAACTTGCCGCAGGTCGTCGCTGAACAAAGCGGCGGAACCTCCATCAGTGCCAACGGTACCGCCACCGTCAGTTTGCGCGGCTTGGGCTCGCAGCGAACCTTGGTGCTGGTGAATGGCACCCGTATGGCGCCCGGCGCAGGCTTGGGGGTTACCACCACCAGCAGCGCGGATCTCAACCAGATCCCTTCCGATTTGATCGAGCGAGTCGATGTGCTGACGGGCGGCGCGTCTGCCGTCTATGGTGCCGATGCCGTCGCGGGCGTCGTCAACTTCATATTGAACACTCACTTCGAAGGCGTCAGGGTCGAAGGGTATTACGGCTTTGGCCGCTATAACAACAATCATGCGGATTTGCTTGACAACCTTTCCGCCGCGGGAAATCCGCTTCCCGACAGCGTAGTGGATGCCGGCTTTAACAAGAACCTTTCCATCCTGGCGGGATCGAATTTCGCCGACGGCAAGGGCAATGCGACGGTCTATGCGACGTACCAGAGAACCTCACCGGCGGTGGGCTATCAGTACGACTACGCCGGTTGCAGCTTGAATACACCGAGCGTACTTCCCGGACCGGGCGGCCTGAGCTGCGGCGGCTCGGGAACGCCGGCCACGGGACGCTTCGCGGTCTTCGGGAAAACCACTCCCACGAGCCCGCTCATACCTCAGACACCCGCGGCCGCCTACGCCGTCGATCCAGCGACCGGCGCTTTCAGGCCCTACGTCAGCGCAACCGATAGCTACAACTATGGCGCCTTGAGCTTCCTGCAGCGCGCGGCGGAACGCTACACGGCCGGTTCATTCTTGAACTACGACATCAACGACAATACCAACGTGTATTCGAATTTCATGTATGCGCGCAACAGCTCTGAGGCCAACTACGGTCCCAGCGGACTGTTCACGTACACGGCCGCGACGATCAGCTGCGCCAACCCCTTGTTGACCCCGGCGGAGGTTGGAATCCTGTGCGCACCGGCGACCGTTGCCGCGAACCAACTTGCCTTTCCGCAAAACGCCGGCACCAACAACATCAACTTGTATGTGGGCCGACGCGCTGTGGAAAACGGTCCGCGCGAAGACAACTATTTGTCTAATTCCTTCCGCGAGACCCTGGGCGTCAAGGGAAAGTGGATCGAAGGCCTGAGTTACGACCTGTACGGCCAGGTCGGCATCAATACGATGCATGATTCTCAAGGTAATTATATCAACGCCACCAGCGGGACCAACGCACTGAACGTGGTCACGGATCCCGCCACAGGACAACCGGCCTGCGCGGCGGCCCTTAACGGCGGCCCCGCTCCGACTTGCGTGCCGTGGAACATCTTCCAAAAGGGCGGCGTGACGCCGGAGGCGATTGCTTACATCAACGTTCCGGCGACTTACTCGATTACCACCAAGGAATTCATCGTCGATGGTTCGGTCACGGCGGATCTGGAAAAGATGGGCATGAAGCTGCCCACCGCAGCGACGGGCCCGAGCGTCAACCTGGGTGCCGAGTATCGTTCGGAAAGCTACGTCTTGGATCCGGACTATATTTTCGCGAATGGCTTGAACTCCGGCGGCAATGGCGCGCAGTCGGCCATTGACGGCGGATTCCACGTCTCGGAAATCTTCACCGAGGCGCGCCTGCCGGTCTTGAATGATCTTCCGGGCGCGTACGACCTGTCGTTCGATGCCGGATACCGCTATTCCAAGTACACCTCGGGCTTCAATACCAACACGTATAAATTCGGCGTCGAATACGCACCGATTCGAGATGTGAAGCTTCGCGCCGGCTACAACCGCGCAGTCCGCGCGCCGGGCGTGGGTGATTTGTTTGCTCCCGCGGTCATAGGTGCAGGCGGTACGGCAGATCCGTGTTGGGGACCGGTGGTGGGTGGCGGGGGGCCTGGCACCACTACGGGTACGATTCAAGGGCATGACTTTGCGTACTGCGCCCGGACCGGCGTCACCGCCGCGGAGTGGGGCAATATCACCACCAACCCTGCCGCGCAAATCAACACCTCGGTGGGCGGCAACCTTGCTTTGAAGCCGGAAATTGCCGACACCTTCACGTACGGTTTCGTGTTCCAACCTACCTTCGTGCCTAACCTGGGCGTGTCCGCGGATTTCTACTACATCCGCATCCGGAACACGATTGTCTCGCTGACGTCGAACACCATTGTGAATAATTGCGGACAGAACAACAGTGGTTGCGACTTGATCCATCGCGGCGCCGGCACCGGTTCGCTGTGGTTCAACAACACCAACTACGTGACGGCGACCGAGCAGAACATCGGAACCATCAGCACCAAGGGCATCGACCTGGCGTCGCACTATTCGTTCGACACTGGGTACGGCAAAGTGGGCATCCAGTTCTTGGGCACTCGAGTGCTGAATTTCTTTACGGCGCCAATCGCCGGCGGCGCGGCCTATGACTGCGCCGGCTACTGGGGCACCACTTGCAACGCTCCGACTCCTCACTGGAGACATACGCTGAATACCGATTGGCAGGCGCCCTGGTTGGGTCTCGACCTGTCGGTGCGCTGGCGCTACATCGGCCCGACTCAGAGCGACCATGTGAGCCAGGACCCGCAGCTGGCCTCGACTTACTTCCAGCCGACCTCGCACATCGGTGGATACTCGTATATCGATCTGTCTCTGTCGGCGCCGATCGCTTCCACGGGAATTGACATTCGAGTGGGTGTGAACAACTTGACCGGCAAGGCGCCGCCCATCATCCCCAGCGGCAGCTACTCGGAATGCCCCAATACCTCATGCAATGACAACACCTGGGTTGGCACGTATGACACGTTGGGCCGTTTCCTGTATGCGCATGTCAGCATGAAGTTCTAATCGAAAGCGTTTAAGTTTCTTGTACGGATTACGGCGGGCTCTTTGCCCGCCGTTTTTTATTCGGCGTTGCGCAGCGGCGTCTCAGGCTGGCGGCAATGGATAGCGGTCGGCCAAGCCGCCGACGGCGTCTTTTAGCGGTTGCAGCCAGGCATCGAAGCGGCGCCAATGATCCACGCCTTCCGGGTAAATGGGGCGGCGCACCTGCTCGGAGCTCAAGGTCTGTGCGGTGCGGCGGTTCTCGTGAAAATTGAGGCATGCCGCCTCGAATGGCAAGCGGCAATGCTCGAGCAGGCGGTGCACCTGGCCCTCCGGGTCGGACACCACATGCTCGTAGTGGACGCGGTGCACACGGCCCGGCAACACGGCGTCGATGTGATCCATGAGCTCGGCATAGTCCCGGTAGTACTGGCCCACCTCGGTCAGATCGTAGGCGAAATTCAGGCCGGCGCTGAACAACTGTTTGTAGCAGGCGAAGCCGCAGCCTACGGGGTGGCGGCGCGAGTCGATGATGATGGCGCGGGGAAACATCAGCTGAATCAACCCCAAACTCATGAAGTTGCCGTGCATCTTGTCGATGAAGCGCGGCCTGCCGAATCGACGGTGCGTGCGCGCACTCGCCAGGTAGCGCGCCGCCAGGGCTTCAATGTCCGATTTGCGCAGCGAGGCCAGAATTTCCGGATAGCGCGCCGCAGTTTCCGGCGCCCCGGCCAATTCCCGCGCCAGGATCGGCACATAAGGCAGCTCGCGGGTACCTTCGACCTGCGAGTGACTTGCCAAGATCTGTTCGAGCAGCGTTGAGCCGGAACGCGGCAGACCGACGATGAATATCGGATCGGGATCCTGGCGGCCCCAGTCGGCGCGCTCGGCGAAAAACTTCGGCGTAAACGTTGCCTTGAAACGCTCGACGAAGGCCGTGGTCGCCTTCGCGTCATAGCTGAATGAGCTGCGGGCTTGGGCGTTGCCGCGCGCATAGTGCTCAAAGGCGGCTGCAAACTCGCCGCGATCCTCCAAGACCTTGCCCAGCGCAAATTCCAGGCAGGTGGCGTGGTAGCCGCTCGGCGACGCGGCGCTCAGCTGCCGTTGCATCGTTGCCGGCAGCTCAGGAGCATTGCCCAGTGCCTCGAGATTCGCCAACGCCCAATAAGCCAGGCCGTTACCCGGCTCAAGATCAATGGCCTGTCGATAGAACCTGATCGCCTCGGAGGTGAAACCGCCAAATCGCAGTTGATTGCCCGCGATCACCCAGAGATCAGCATCGTTTGGATGCGCGGCGATCAAGGCCGTGATTTTGCTCAATCCCTCGGGGCGCTCGAGCAGCTGCAGAGCCTCCGATTCGAGAATCAAAACGGCACGGCGGCCGGGTTCGGCCGCCAAGAGGCGATCGATCAACGGCAACGCTTCTTGCGCGCGGCCCTGACGAATCATCAGCCTCACCAGCTGTTCGCGCGCCGCGCCGTCGCAGGGCGCCAATCGCAGGACCTCATCCAATGCCGCACTCTCCGCCAGATCATCGCCGCGCCGCTGTGCAATGGCAGCGAGCAAGGTGAATGACGCGACGCGATGGGTGCCTTCGCGCACTCGCTGCTGCACGGAGGCTTCTGCCGTTTCCAGACGATTCTGGTCGAACGCGCCATAAGCCTCCGCGAGCTCCGGAGGATCGGTCGTGAGGCGCCGGTACTGGGAATACGCTGCATCTGCTGCCGCGGTTTCGCCGGCGAGCAGGCGCTGCTCCGACAGTTCGCGCCAGGCATCGGCGAGAGCTGCATCGAGTTCAAGCGCGCGTTCCAATGCCGCCTGCGCTTCGCTGCCGCGGCCGCACGCCGCATAGGTGCGGCCGAGTTCCAGTTGGACCAGCGCCGATGCCGGTTGGGCACGGCCCAAGGCTTCCATGACGGCAACGGCGCTGCTCGAGTTACCCAGGCGCCGACAAGCGGCGGTCAGCAGCAGCGTCGCCGCGTCATGTTCGGGGTTGTGTTCAAGAACTGCGCCGGCGATGCGCGCGGCGGCGGCCGGGTCCGTTTCGAGCAGCATCGATGCGCGCATGAGCTCAAGGTCGGTGGAGGCGCTCAATGTTAAATGCTCCGTGGATTAACCTGCCGCAGGCGGCTGTTATACAATGACGCCGTGAATTCCGCTGCCCCCACGCCGCTCGACGAAGCAACGATCATCCGTGTATTGCAGGCTTCGAAGGCAGAAGAAGCGGCGGGCCGCATCCCTGAGTCCGATCAATTGCTGGCCAATATGGCGCAGCGCGCACCGAATCATCCGGCCGTGCTCAACGAACTCGGCGTGCGCATGCTGGCGCGCGGCGCAGCCGATCAGGCGCAGCTGCTGTTCAGCCGGGCGGCCAACGCCAATCCGACGCAGCCCTCGATCTGGGCGAATCTTGCCAGCAGCCTCAAAGTGCTCGGCCGGCGCGTCGAGGAATACGATGCCATTGAGAAGGCTCTCGCCCTGGAGCCGCGGCACTTATCCGCGCTGCTGCAGAAGGCCGATTTTCTCGAGCAGTCCGGCGATCCGCGCAATGCCGCGCAGGCCTACCAGGCCGCGCTCGATTCACTGCCGCCGGGCGTCGCCATTCCGCCGCATTTGAAGGCGGCTTTCGATGTGGCGAGAGCCCGTGTGAATGCAAACCACGCCGCGTTGAGCCTGGAGCTGGAAAAACCCTTGGCAGCGATCCGTGAACGGCACAGCGGCCAGGCGCAGCGGCGCGTCGATGCCTGCTTGGATGCTTTGATGGGCCGGCGGCGCGTGTTTCACTCGCAACCCACCTGGATGCACTTCCCCGAGTTGCCGGCCATCGAATTCTTCGACCGCGCCTTGTTTCCGTGGCTCGGTGCGCTCGAGGCGGCAAGCCCCGCGATCCGCACGGAACTCATGCGCGTGCTGGTGGCCGATCGCGAGGGGTTGCAGCCCTACATCGATTTTCCGGAAGGGCTGCCCATCGATCAGTTCAAGGAATTGAATCGCTCCCGCAGGTGGAGCGCGTATTTTCTCTGGAATCAAAGCATAGCCAATGCGGGTCACATTGCGCGCTGTCCGGTCACCGCGCGAACGCTGGAAGAGGTCGTGCCTCGTTGCCGCGTGGAAGGCCGGGCGCCCACGGCGTTTTTCTCCGTATTGGATCCCAACACCCGCATCCCGGCGCACACGGGCATCACCAACACGCGCTGCACCGTGCACCTGCCGCTGATCGTGCCGCCCGGCTGCGGATTTCGCGTCGGTTCCACGACGCGCGAGTGGATCCCCGACCAAGCCTGGGTATTCGACGACACCATTGAGCACGAGGCCTGGAATCTGTCGGACACGCCGCGGGCGGTGTTGATCTTCGACATTTGGAATCCGTTACTGACGGAGGCGGAGCGCGACATGATCCAAACGGCCACCGAAGTCTACGGCAAGTATTATTCGCAGCGGCCGGTCAGCGCGTGAACAAATCCGTTAGCTGCCTGCTCTTGAGCCTGTCGGTCTCGGCCGCCGCCGCACCGAGCAACGATGACATGGCGCGTTGCGCCGCCATCGCGGCACCCGATGCGCGTCTTGCCTGCTACGACACACTGGCGCATCGGCCGGTGGAAAAGATTCCCCAAGCTGCGGTGACACCGCCCGCATCCTCCGCACCGGCTCAAACGCCGGTAGCGGCGGTCCCGAACCCCGCGGATCCGCGGAATTTCGGCCTCGACCCGACGCGGCAGCACACCACGGACTTGGGACCGAAGTCGATCGCGGCGCATATTGCTGTCGTCAGTGCGAATCAAATGGGGCAAACCACCGTGGTGCTCGACAACGACCAAACATGGACCGTCATCGAGAACGATGGGCGGCTCGCCTCCGGCGATGCCGTGACAATCAAGCGCGCAGCGCTGGGATCGTTTCTGATGAGGGCGCCCTCGAATCACACCTATCAAGTGCGCCGCATTAAATGAGTTCTTCAGTAAGCTAAGCGTTCGATCCAAGGCTTGAGCACGGGCAGCACCGATGACAGATGCGCCTCGTAATGCCGCCACTGGGCGGTGGCTGAAGTGACCAAACCTTGGGACAGTTGCGCGGTCGAGGGGGTGGCGTGCTCGCGATCCTGAACGCGCTGTGCGAATTCACCCATGCTGGAGTTCCAATCGAGCCCCAGGGTTGCGCAAATGCCGCGCATTTCCTGCTCGAAATCCGCGATCAGACGCTCGTAGCGCACCTCATGCCAGTCGAGCTTGAGCACGCGCTGCGCGGTGTCTGCAAATTGCATGACAGTCGCATATAAAGCGGCAGCGCCGGGCAGGGTGAGGAATTCATACATCGAGGGGTTCATCTGGAAACGGCGGCGAAAGCAGCTCAAGATCACATCGCGCGGGTCGCGCACCGCGAAGAGGATTTTCGCCTGCGGAAATAGTTTGGCGATCAGCGGCAATTTCAAGGTGTTCAACGGATGCTTGTCCACGAAGACTTTGCCCGCGACCTCCACGCCGGCGCTTCGCACCCGGCGCCAGTACGCCTCGCGCAACTGATCGAGCGTCGCCGCATCGGCGCGCGCCAGGGCGGTAAAGTCCAACGGCTCGCACATGAAGGCGAGCACGCCGTCGGCGAGCAATTCGTGCTCCTCCAAGCTCACGACGCGCGGATTGCCATCCAGCACAACCTCCACCAGCGTGGTGCCCGTGCGGGGAAAACCCAGTAGGAACGCATGCCCTGCAGCACCGCTTGAAGGTGCTTGGGCGGCGGACCATTGAGCGGCATCGAGCTTCTCGAGGGCCGCCGTCAAGGCGCGCGCGTATCCCACGACATTGGCGCTCGCGAAGCGGCGATGAATTTGCCGCAGCGACTGGTTGCAGGTGCCGTACGCCTCGAATGCCTCGTCGTAGCGGCCGCCCATGTCGAGCACATCCGCCAATAACCCCGTGGCGCGCGCCCGGTCGGCGGCGCCGGCGCGCGAATCATTGATCACCTGCCGCAGGCGCTGTTCCGCTGACTGTCCATCGCCGGCAGCGAGTTCCGCCGCGGCCAGGCACAGCACGGCATCGGGAAAGCCGGGTACAGCCTTTAGAGTGCGTTCGGCCCACTCTCGCGCTTCCTGATGTTGGCCGCGGTGGCTGGCGATCGAAGCCAGCGCCGCGGTGGCTGAGAAATTGCCCGGCTCGAGTTCGAATGCACGCAGCTGACTCTGTTTGGCGCGGCCCAAGGAACCCAAGGTCATCAGCGCATTGCCCTTGTTGACGTGCGCAAAGGGGAGTTCCGGGTGCTGCCTCAAGAGTTCGTCAATATGGTAAAGCGCCTCGGCGGGTCGATCGAGACGTTGCAGACACAGTCCCAGCGCATTGCGCGCACCGACATCCGTGGGGGCGATGGCAACGGCGCGTTCGAGCAGCTTCTGTGCCTCTTCGTACTTGCCTTCCTGCTCCAGGCGCGTCGCCGAAATGTTGAGCAGCATCGGATGCTCGAAGCCGTCGGCCAGGGTGCGCTCGGCCAACGCCGCGGCGGCAGCAAAATCCCGCTTCTGCGCGAGTCCCAGCACCGTGCGCAGCGTTTCCAAGTCAGTTTCGAGATTTCGGGCCATGTAGGTTCGCTATTTGTTTGCGCCCAAGGCTACCGGAATCGGCCGGATATGGGAAAATTGGCGCTGATTTCAGCGGCCGGGGTGATCTTGAGCGAAGTTTCAGCCATGTTGGGCAAGGCGGCGCAATTGCGCCGCCAGAATCTGGTCGCCGAGGCCATGGCGGCGTATGGCGAAATTCTCACCCGCTGGCCGAAAGTGGCGGACGCCTGGTACAACCTCGCGATTCTGCAGCGTCAAACGTTTCGTTTCGATGAAGCGCTGAGCTCGTACCAACGGGCGCTCGGCGCCGGCATCTCGCGGCCGGAAGAGGTGCACCTCAATCGCAGCGTCATCTTCAGCGATTTTCTGCGCGATCACAAAAGTGCCGCCGCGGAACTGCAGCAGGCGCTCTCCCTGAATCCCGCCTACATCCCAGCGCTCATCAACCTGGCCAACCTGTATGAGGATTCGGGCAAGCGCTCCGAGGCCAGTTCGCTGTATGCGCGCATTCTCGCCATCGAACCGGATGCCTTCGAGGCGCTGGCGCGCTTCGCGAATGTACAGGCCTTGGATAAAGTCGATCCCGCGCTCATCGAGCGCTTGAAGGAGGCGCTCGGTGTCGCCGCCGCAATGAGTGATCGTGCCAGTTTGGGCTTTGCGCTCGGGCGGTTGCTCGATGCAACTGGCCAGTATCGCGAGGCATTCGCAGCCTACACGGCGGCCAATCAGGCGAGTATGGCCTCCGCCGGACCGCATGTGGTTCCTTATGACCGTGCGCGTCAGAGCGCATTTGTCGACGGTTTGATCGGCCGCGGCACGCCGACGGCGCGCGCCGCCCACTCCGACGTCGCGCCTCGTCCCGTCTTCATCGTCGGCATGTTTCGTTCAGGTTCGACGCTCACCGAACAGTTGCTGGCCGGCATCTCGGGCGTCGCCGCCGGCGGTGAAATGAATTTCCTGCCGCAGACGATCAACACCGAGCTCACGCCGTTTTTCGAATCGATGGCGAACATGACGGCCGAACGGCTTGATAGCATCGCGGCGCGGTATCGGGCGGAGTTCATGCGCGTCTCGGCGGGCGCGGCCTTCGTCACGGACAAGCGTCTGGACAATTTCCTGTATATCGGACTGATCAAGCGCCTGTTTCCCGACGCCAAGATCGTGCATACCACACGCGACCCTTTGGATAATTGTCTGTCGATTTACTTTCTGCACCTCGAGCAGCAAATGAGCTATGCCTCGAATCTCAGGGACATCGGCCACTACTACAGCGAATACCGGCGCCTGATGGCGCACTGGAAGCGCGAGTTTGCCGGCGACATTTTCGACTTCAATTACGATGCGCTGGTCAAGGAACCGCCGCGACAGTTCAAGGCGCTATGCGAATTCCTGGAACTTCCCTGGTCGGGGGAGGTGCCCAAAGTCGCCAACCGCGGCGCCCCCATCAAGACCGCGAGCGTGTGGCAGGTGCGCGAGCCGCTGTACAGCACCTCATCGGGCCGATCGCGCCACTATCTCAATGAGCTCGAGGACTTGCGCAAGGACCTCGCGGATCAATGACCCAATCGCCCGCTGCCAAGGGCAGCCTCCTGATGAGCGTTGCGCGCCAGGCCATGATCGATAACGGCTTGCAGCCGGATTTCGATGCGGCGGCCCTGCAGCAATTGGCTTCGATCAGCCAGGCGGCGAGCGAGGCAAGCGTTGAGATTCGCGATCTGCGGCAGCTGCTGTGGGCGTCGATCGACAACGACAACTCGCGCGATCTGGATCAACTCACCGTGGCGGACCCGGTCAGCGGCGGGTCAGTCAGGATTTTGGTGGCGATCGCCGATGTCGACGCCCTGGTGAAACCCGGCTCGCCGATCGATGCTCATGCGCGTGCCAATACCACGTCGGTGTACACGCCGGCGACGATTTTTTCCATGTTGCCGGAGAAGCTTTCCACGGACCTGAGCTCTCTCGGCGAGGGAGATGCTCGGCTTGCCGTGGTCATCGACATGACCATCACTGCCGCCGGCAACGTGGTGAACTCGGAGCTGTATCGTGCACGCGTTCTCAATCGCGCGAAGCTGGCCTACAACGCCGTCGGCGCGTGGTTGAACGGCGATGCACCGGCACCTGCGGCGGTGGCGGCGGTGCCGGGAATGGATCAGCAGTTACGGCTGCAGGACAAAGTGGCGCAGTCGTTGCGCGAAGTGCGCCGCGCCCGCGGGGCGCTGGACTTGGAGACGATTGAATCCCAGCCCGTGTTCAGCGCCGGGGTGTTAAGCGATCTTCGCCCCGACCAAACCAATGCAGCAAAGCAGCTGATCGAGGAGTTCATGGTCGCGGCCAATGGCGTGACCGCGCAATTTCTCTCCGCCAAGGGTTTCAGCGCATTGCGCCGTGTGCTGCGCCAACCGCAGCGCTGGGACCGCATCGTCGCCCTGGCCGCCGCGCTGGGAGAGCCGCTGCCGCCCACGCCCAGCGCGCCGGCGCTCAATGCCTTTCTGGCCAAGCGACGTCACAGCGCGCCCGCACAATATTCCGACCTGTCCTTATCCGTCATCAAGCTCTTGGGATCCGGCGAATACCGGGTGGATACTCCCGGACAGTCCATTGAAGGTCATTTCGGGCTCGCTGTCGCCGATTACACGCATTCCACCGCGCCCAATCGGCGCTTCCCGGATCTCATCACGCAGCGCCTGGTGAAGGCCGCGTTGGTGAACCAAGCCTCGCCCTACCCAGAAGCAGAGCTCGCGGATCTGGCGGCGCACTGCACCGTGCAAGAACGCAAGGCCGCGAAGGTGGAACGCTTGGTCAACAAATCGGCTGCCGCCTCGTTGCTGGCGCCGCGCATCGGTGCGCAGTTCGACGGCATCGTCACCGGTGCGTCGGACAAAGGCACGTGGGTGCGCATTTCGACGCCCACCACCGAGGGGAAGGTCATCAAGGGATTCGAAGGGCTGGACGTTGGTGATCGCGTGCGCGTGGCGCTGCTGCACACCGATGTCGCACGCGGTTTCATCGATTTTGCGAGAATCAAGTAGGCGCCATGCAAGAACACGATCGAGATCAAGATACAGAAGAGTCTGACCTGGCTTACCTGGACCGCGAGTTTCTCGCCAGCGATGATGCACGGCCGCTGCGCATCATCGCGGAGTACTTGAAACCGCTGCGGCGTCTGCGCCAGCAACGCGTCCACGACACCGTGGTGTTCTTTGGATCAGCGCGGCTGACGGAAGAAGGGCCGCTCGGCCGCTTTTACACCGAAGCGCGTGAGCTCTCGCGGCTGATCACTGCCTGGTCAGCGACGTTGCCCTCGCACGTGAATCGATTCGTCATTTGTTCCGGCGGCGGCGGCGGCATCATGGAGGCGGCCAACCGAGGCGCCGAGGACGCAGGCGGCCGCAGTGTCGGTCTGAACATCAACTTGCCGCACGAGCAGCGTCCCAATGCCTATGTCACGCCCGCGCTGATGTTCAAATTCCGGTACTTTTTCATGCGCAAGCTGTGGTTCGCGCACCTCGCGCGCGCCATGGTGGTCTTCCCGGGCGGTTTTGGAACCTTGGACGAACTCACCGAAATTCTCACCCTGTCGCAAACCCGCAAGCTGGGGCGCAAGGTGCCGGTCGTTCTGTACGGTTCGGACTACTGGAATGAGATCATCAACTTCAAGGCCTTGGTGCGCCACGGCATGATCAGCAGCGAGGACCTGAAATTATTCTCCTTTGCCGATGATCCTCGCAGCGCTTTTTCTTTTCTGCAGCAGGCGATCGAGGTGGATGCAGCCGAGAAAACGCCGGCTTTCGCACGCTCCCGCTGCCGGGTGACGCCTTAAGTATGCCCTGCGCAGTGCGCGATGAATTTGCGCAGCGGATCTGACAGCACCTTTCTCTCGTGATGAATCATCAGAAACGTGCGGGTCAACCGGGGCAGGGAGGTGGCGAGCACGCACAAACGCTTTGCCGCGAGCAGATTTCGTACCACGGAGCGCGATAGGCAGCTCACGCCCAGGCCCTCGGCCACGGCATTCTTGATGGCTTCGGAGCTGCCGAGCGTCATGGAAGCCGGCAGATTCAACAGATGCGGCAACAACACCTGTTCCACGGTCTCGCGCGTGCCCGATCCAGATTCGCGCAACAGCCATTGGGCTTGCGCGAGCTGTTTCGCGCCAAGCTTGCGCTGTTTCGCGGCCTTCGCGAGCGGATGCGATGGGGCGGCGACAATGACGAGTTCGTCTTCAAGCCAGGGCTCGACGATGACGTCCGTCGCATGGCAGGGCCCCTCGATAAAGCCCAGATCGGTTGAGAAATCACATACCGCCGTCACGACATCGAGCGTATTGCCGATTTGCAATTCGAGGCGCGCCGTCGGCGTCATGTCCTTGAAGCGCGCCAGCAGCGCCGGCAGGATGTAGTTGCCGATGGTGGTGCTGGCGTAAATATGCAGATCCATCGGCAGCGTCTGCGTATTCGAAAGAAACGCGGCTTCGAGATTTTGCGCGCCGTCCAGCACTGCGAGCGCCATGGGCAGGAGCGCCCGACCGTTGTCATTCATCAACAGGCGCTTGCCGACGCGGTCGAAGAGGCGCGCACCCAGCACACGCTCCAACTCGTTCAACGCGGCACTCGCCGCCGATTGGGACAAGGGAACGCTCAACGCCGCCGCCGCGGTGCTGCCGCTCAAGGCGATGGCGCGGAAGATTTGTAGTTGACGCAGGCTCAGTCGCATAGCGCTTCAGGTTAACTCATTAAGTCGCTTGATTATAGATAAACAATCGATTTTACGGATAGATTATCGCGGCGCATAGTTGAGTCAAACCAGAGCAGAGCCGTCGTATGCAGGCAGTCACCAATCCCCTTGAAGTCCCGCTTAGGCCCCGGGGCCCGCGCGGCCAGCAGCAAATCCTGAGTTATCTGCCGGGTATTCTTCTCACGGGCGCCATTGCGCTGCTGGCGACGCAGCTGTGCAAGGGCGCGTGGATGCAGGCGCATGGAATCAGCGCCCTCACCCTGGCCATCGTCGGCGGCATGATCGTCGGCAACACGGTTTATCCGCGCATCGCCGCGTTCAGCGCCCAGGGCGTCACCTTCTCCAAGCAGATCCTGCTGCGCGCCGGCATTGTCTTATTCGGCCTGCGTCTCACATTTCAGGATATTGGCCAGGTGGGCGCGGTAGGCGTCCTGATCGATGCGCTGGTGTTGAGCAGCACCTTTGCCCTGTCGTGTTGGGCAGGGACTCGGTTGTTCGGTTTGAATCGCCGCACGGCAATGCTCATCGGCGCCGGCAGTTCGATTTGCGGGGCTGCCGCGGTGATGGCCACTGAGCCAGTTGTGCGCGGCCGCGCGGAGGAAGTCTGCGTGGCGGTCTCGACGGTGGTGGCCTTCGGCACGCTCGCCATCTTTCTCTATCCGGCACTCTATCATTTGAACGAACGCATTCATTTCGTGTCGATGACGCCCTTTGCCTACGGTATCTTCACCGGTTCCACGGTGCATGAAGTGGCGCAGGTGGTCGCGGCCGGCAAAGCGGTTGCAGAGACCGCCGCCAATACCGCGGTGATCACCAAGCTCGTTCGTGTCATGATGCTTGCGCCTTTCTTAGTGTTGTTGTCGGGCTATTTGTCGCGCAATGCGGAAGAGGGTGCGGCACCGGCGCCGGCGGGCACGCGGTGGCGCGGCGTCATTCCCTGGTTTGCATTGGGGTTCATCGCGGTGGCAGGATTGAATTCGATGTCGGTGTTGCCGCATGCCCTGGTAAGCACAGCCATCGATGCCGATACGCTCATCCTGGCCACCGCCATGGCGGCGCTCGGTGTCAGTACTCAAGCCTCTGCGATACGCAGCGCCGGCTTCAAACCACTCGGGTTGGCCGCACTGCTGTTCGGCTGGTTGATTTTGGGAGGCTTTGCAATCAACACCGGCATCACGGCGTTGCTGGCGCACGCGCTGGGTCACTAGTGCTTTTGACGACAAGTTCGGCGGCTGTTGCGGTTTCCTGATCTGTTCAAGCACCGCGTCTCGCCGTGCATTCCTAGCCTGTAATAGTAAAAAATCATGAATGCGACCAAGTACGACGTGATCGTCATCGGTGCCGGTGCCGCCGGCCTGGCGGCCGGCCGTGCACTCGCGGAGGCAGGCTGGCGAGTCATGATTTTTGAAGCGCGGGATCGCATAGGCGGACGCATCTGGACGCGCAGAATTCCACTTGCGAGCGGTGGATCAGTGGCGGCCGAACTCGGCGCGGAATTCATTCACGGTCTGCCTCAGGAAACCTGGTCGCTCATTCACGCTGCAAACTTGCAGACCTACGAGATTGACGGCGCTTCATTATCCTATTCAAACGGCCGAATGCACGTGGGGAGCGAGCAATACAGGGGTACCGAACGTGTGCTCGACGACATGATTCAGTGGATGGCGCGCCAGCCGAGCGGCGCCGACATGAGCTTTGCCGAATATCTCAAACTCGCCGGCGTGGAATGGTCGGCCGGGCAGGCGGCCGCGAACTACGTCGAGAGCTTCAATGCGGCGGATCAAAAACGCATCTCGGTCGCCGCGCTGGTCAAACAACAGCGTGCCGAGGAGGCTATCAACACAGATCGCTTGTTTCGGCTGGACGGAGCGTATGCGGACCTTCCAACATATCTGGCCGAGCGATTTGTCGATGCGGGCGGCGAGCTGAAGCTCGGCGCGCCGGTCACCAAGATCACCTGGCGACGCGGCGAGGTTGGGGTGCAGTTTCAGGAAGCCGGCGGGGTGTCCCAGCTGCGTGCGAATCGAGCGTTGATCACGGTGCCCCTGGGAGTTCTTCAGGCCGAGGTCATCGAGTTCGTTCCGCGCCCAGGCGAAGTGCTCCGGCAGGCGAATCGCCTGGTGATGGGCGAGGCAATGCGTTTGATTCTGGTATTCAAAGACAAGTTTTGGAGCGGGCATTCCGACTTGAGCTTTCTGTTCACCCCATCAGAACGGCCTTCCACATGGTGGACGCCCATGCCTCATGAAATGCCGATGCTCACCGCATGGGCGGGCGGTCCGAAGGCCGCCGCGCTGCTGCGGCTCATCACATCGGACGGAAACGCCGGGGCGTTGCTCGATCAAGCCTTGAGCACCCTGGCGCGGGTTTTCGGTCTGCCGCTCGCTGATATTCGGAAGCGGCTTGTAAGCTGGCACGTGCACGACTGGCAGCGAGACCCGTACTCGCGAGGCGCGTACAGCTATGTGCCCGAGAACGCGTTGGATGCCCCGGGCGAAATGCGCGGCCCGGTTGAGGACACCTTGTACTTTGCAGGCGAGCACACCGACACGTCGGGTCATTGGGGCACCGTGCATGCGGCGCTCGCGACGGGAGCGGCAGCGGCGCATCAATTATTGGGTGAATGATGACGAATACGTCGCGACGGACTTTCCTGGTCGGCGCCGGCATGACGGCGGCGGCATCGCTCTTCAGGAAGGGAGCAACGTCAGCGGCGTCAACGATTCAAGCACCCGCCGACTTGCAGCCGCTCATCGAGCGCGAACGCGAGAACATACTCTCGACCTTGGATAAGGACGATGTGCCCGGCGCGGCAGTCTGCCTGCTCTACCAGGGCAAGCCGGCGTGGATCGAAGGCTTCGGTGTCACGGATCGGCAATCGCGCCGCGCGGTGGGCACCGGCACGATATTCAGCATTCAATCGACCTCCAAGAATTTCACCGCGACGGCGATCATGCTGGCCGTGCAGCGCGGCTTGCTCGACCTCGACAAGCCAATCACGTCGTACGTGCCGAATTTCACGGTGCAAAGCCGATTCGAGCCGCGGCCGCAAGAAAAGATGACTTTGCGGCTGCTGTTGAGCCATCGCGCGGGATTTACGCATGAGGCGCCCGTCGGCAACAACTACGATCCCGCCTTTCCGGATTTCGAGACGCACATCCGCAGTATTTCGCAGACCTGGCTGCGCTTTCCCGTGGGGGCGCGCTATCGATATTCCAATCTCGGCATCGATCTCGCGGGCTATATCCTGCAGTTGGTCAGCGGCCGCCCGTTTGCCGATTGTTTAAAGTCGATGATCTTCGATCCGCTCGGCATGGCCGATAGCACCGTGGCGACGGAGGTGTACGCCGATCGCAAGGATCGCGCGGTCGGCCACCAAAAAAGCTATGCAGCGGTCCCCTTGAAGACGCCCTTGATCCCATCGGGCGGCGTGTATACGAGCGCCCGCGACATGGCTGCTTACTTGGCATTTCATCTCAACCGCGGCCAGGCGGGCGGTAAGACGTTGCTTCAGGAGTCGCTGTGGCAGGACATGCACAGCTTCTCGCTCGGCGGCGACTATGGCCTCTGCGTCATTCGAACCGAGATGCGCTACGGCAATTCGCCCGTACGCGACCTCAATCACCGGGGTGGAGGGTTTGGTTTCGGTTGCATGTTCAGATACTGTCCAGAGGCGCAGCTGGGATGGGTGGCCATGTTCAGCCGGCCGACCTCGGCCGCTTATGAGATGGGTGCCGGTCTTCTGGATGCTATTTTGACGCGGCGCTACGGTGCACGCAGCGCCCGCGTTGCTGCACAGGACCTGCCGACCATTCAACCGCAAGAACGCCAGCTTGCCCTCTTGGCGGGAAATTATCTGGGACGGGCCGCGCCCGCCGAAATCAAATTCGAAGGCGGAATCCTGGGGATGAAGGTGGAGTCCGCGTTCGCGCCACTGCAATTTACCTCACCCAACGATGCCTTCATCGCTGCTCCCGACGGCAGCGCCGTGACCTATCGATACTTTCCGGCAGGGCAGGGCGAGGCCGCTCACTTCGAATGCTTCATCGGCGAGAACAGCCTCGATTATAACGACGGACCGAATGACCCCGCGGGACCGAATTCGGCGTCCTGGGATGCCTTCGTGGGACAGTATTCGATCGATCAATGGGGGCGCTCGCAATCGGTATCGGTCCATCGGAAGCATGGATATCTCTATTTCGATGACCGGCGCTTGATCCTCGAGCTTCAACCGGGCCTGTTCTTTACCGCGGACGGCGAGGCGGTGGATTTCAGGCACGCCGCACCGACGTGGCGAAGCATTCGTCTTCAGCGCGTGTAAGCTGCAACTATTCAGCAGCAGCAGGGTTATTCCAGGGAAGGTTCAGCCGAAGGTCAGCGTTCATGTACTTAATCTATTGTTTAATGCTGTTCGCGCTCATGGTTTTCGGCGGCACCCACGCATTTGCCGATGGCCTGAAGCCCGAAAGCGCCGCTTACCGTCAGATCAAGGCGTTGGATGAGAAGCTTTTCCAGGCTTACAACAACTGTGACCTTGCGACCCTGGGCGAGCTCGTGGATGAGAATGTGGAGTTTTATCACGACAAGGGCGGCTTAAGCCTCGGCAAAGCGAATTTCATCGCCGCGATCAAGAACAATATTTGTCACAAGGTCAGACGTCAGCTGGTGGCGTCGAGCTTGCAGGTCTATCCCCTGGAGAATTACGGTGCGATCGAGCTCGGCGAGCATACCTTTTGCAACATGGTCGAAACGCCGGTCTGCAAAGAGGAGACCAATGGCATCGGCAAGTTCTTCATGCTGTGGCAGAAGCAGGGCGAGCAATACCGGTTGACTCGGGTGATCAGCTACGATCATTTGTCCGATTGGCAGCGCAAGGCGCATTGAGGTTGTCCGGTACAATGCGACATGTTTTTACTGCGCCACGGGCAAAGCTACTTTAATCTACATTTCACGCCGACCCGGATCGATCCGGGAATAGAAGATCCGGAATTGACGGACTTGGGCGTCGCCCAGGCGCATGCCGCCGCGGCGCAATTGGCAGAAGTTCGCTTGACGCGAATCATCATTTCACCCTACATGCGTGCGCTGCAGACGGCGGAACCGATACTTGTATTCCAACAGGCGTCCGTAGAAATCATGCATGAGGTACGCGAACGAGCGGCATTTGCCTGCGATGTGGGCAGTCCACCGGAGTTGTTGGCAGCTCGATTTCCGCATCACGATTTCAAGCATTTGCCCTCTCCGTGGTGGTCAAAACCCGTGGAGACATTGGAGGCGACTACGCTGAGGGCGGATAATTTTCGGGCACTGATGGCGGCGCGGGATGATGCAAGGACAACTTTGTTGGTGAGTCACTGGGCGTTCATCCTGGCGTTGACCGGGAAGTCGCTCAGCAACGGAGACATCTTGGAATATGATCCGGCAAGTGGAAGACCAAAGCAGATTGATTGGGAGTCATGAGCGCGGAGTGATCGCGAGGTGTCGATGCGGAGCAGCAAATTCGCCTGTCGCAATCCGCCGCGATTTGGAGTAGAAAAAAGCGGGTGATGAGCAGAAGTCTTGCCGTCAACCACTTCCACGACCGAGGAGCAGCATCGTCATGAACACGCAACAAATCGCCGCCCGTTTGACCGAGCTTTGTCGCCAAGGCCAGTTCGAGGCCGCTCAGAAGGAATTATTCGCCGAGGACGCGGTCAGCATCGAACCTCGTGAGACCCCGGACTTCCCCAGGGAGACAAAAGGACTGCGCGCAATCATCGAGAAGGGTCACAAGTTCGAGTCGATGGTGGAAAATATGCATGGAGTCAGCGCCTCCGCACCGCTGGTAACAGGCAACGCCATAGCGCTTGCCTTGACCATGGACGTTACGATGAAGGGACGCGGGCGCGTGAAACTCGAAGAGCTGTGCGCCTACGAAGTGAAGGATGGGAAAATCGTATTGGAGCAATTTTTTATGTAGCTTGCGCTGGTAAGCGCGCCGCCTGGGGCATCAGGCAGGACGTGAACCGTCAACCATTGCCCTGGGCGGCGTGCAGCAGCGCGAGGTTTGAGTTATGCGTGGCTCGGCCAATTCGATAAAAGGTGATGCAGAAAATCGAGATCCCGAGCAATACCATGAGCAGCGGAATGTAGGTGAGCGCGAGGTGCCGCAAGACTTGCGGCGGCACGAGGCCCGGCCGCGCGCCTTCGGGGAATTTGACCCAAGCGAGAATGAGGCCCGCTGCAAAAATACCCAAGCCTGAGACGCACTTCTGCACGAAGAACGCAGCCGCAAAATACAAACCCTCCGTTCTTTGCGAGGTGCGAATTTCGTTCTCTTCGACCGTGTCGGCCAGCATGGAGGTCACCAGCGCACTCGAAACGACGGTCATGGTGCCGAGCACCAACGTAAATATCAGCAAGATCGGCATCAATGCGGGCGAGGAGTTGCTCACGAACCAGCCGCACAGGCGTAAAACGATGGGGATCGGCGCCAACACCAGGGTGATGAGTGCGGCTGCCATGGCGCCGCGCTTTTTGTCCAGCCGCTTGGTGATGACCGGCGCCACGACGAGGGCCGCGCCGGCTGATATCAGAGCTGAGAACAGCAGTCCGGAGACCTGATCGGCCGACAGTTCCCAGAAGTAAGTATAAAAGTACACGCTCAAGGTGGCCAACAATCCAAACGCCATGTTGGAGAACACGCCGCAGGCGAGCATGGAAAGAAACGGGCGATTGTTCAGCGCGGCACGAATTTCGAGCGACTCTTGTGCCAGATCCAAGGGCCGCTTCGGCGGCGGTGCGCGAAGAAAGGGAATGTAGTGATGCGTGCCCGCGGTTGAGATCAGAATCGACCCAAGCATGCAGAGCGCGGCGGCAATGGAATAACCATGGTAACCCGCTCGATTCAGCAGACCCACCGACTGCGCTGCCGTCGGGCGCAAAAAAACCGATAGGGCGATGACGCCCATGAGTACCGCGCCCAGGTAACCAAAAAAGAATCGGTACGCCACCAAGGAGGTCCGCAGGTCATAGTCCTCGGTGAGTTCCGCGAGCAGCGCTGCCGAGGGGACCTCGTAGAGCGCAATCAATATACGCACGACGATGGCCGTCAGCAGCAAGTACCAGAACAACGCGCCGGTGCCGAGTCCACTCGGCGGGTTCCAAAGCAGATAGTAGACGAGGGCGCAGGGCAGCGCGGAGGCGTACATGAACGGATGGCGCCGACCGAGCCGCGAATGGAAACGATCCGAGACATGCCCGATCAGTGGATCCACGAAGCCATCGATGATGAGCGCGATCATGATGGCAAAGCCGACCAGTTGCGCCGGCAGGCCGAGCAGCTGATTGTAGAAAATCAGCAGAAGGAAATTGAAGCCGTTGTCCTTGATGCCGTAGGCGACAGTGCCGAAACCGTACACCAGCTTGGTGCCGACTCCGATCGAGCTAACCGGCATGCAGGCGATCGCGCTGGACCGGCGATGAATTTGGCATTGGTTACCCCCGCCGGCTGGTAACTACATATAATCCAGCACCGGCGGCTTAGTATACAAGCCTTGTGCGGCTGTTCTCGGAGGATCGCCATGGCGCTGACGACATCGAAGTTTCGTGAGAATTTCGAGCTCTGGGCCCACAGCGGCTCGCCGCCGCTCGATTCGCCGCCGCTCGCCGCCGCTGCCTTGATGGCGCACGCCGCATTTGTGCAACCGGAACGCCAAATTGCGATTTTTGATGTCATCGCGAACGCCTGGCTGGACCTTGATGAGCCTGAGCGCGGCGCCGCTCTGCAGCGGCTGCCATGGTTTGCCGCATCGCAGAGCGGTGACTCGAAAACCGGCTGGAGTACTCCGCGCGCGGTCTGGGATGCATTCTGGAGCGTCGTCGATGCTGAGCCCACAGGGCAAGGCGATGCGGCACCCAAGGATCGGGCGCTCGACTTTACCGGCCGAGTCGTCGTCATCGGCATGCACTATGACGCGGAACTGCTGATGCGCTGCGAGCGGGCGCACTATCTGCATGAGGATGTCCGCACACTGCTGGCGCAACCGGAAGTGCGCATGACCACCAACGACTTGCGCAATTGGCCCAAGGACAGCCTGGGCACCGATCTGCTCGAGATGTTGACCGCCAAGGGCTATGACCTCGAGGTGATCAATCCCGACGATGTGATGCTGCCGCCGGTATTCGCGGCGCAGAATCGGACCAATCGCCGTATTTTGCAGCTGCACGACGTGTGGCATTTGTTCGCCGGATTCGGCTTCACGGCCCAGGGCGAGGTCGCGATTTCCGGATTCCAGCTCGCGCAGTTCGGACAAAATTACTCGACCCGGTTTCTGGCGGCGACCACGACCATGATGTGTCTGCGTCCGGCGGTCAATATCGATCAATTCATTGCGCTCATCTCGGAGGGCTGGCGCCACGGCCGCAGAGCGCCGCCGCTGATGTCGATCGAGTGGCACAAATTACTGGGCCGATCGATTGCCGATCTGCGTGCTGAGATGCACGTTGAGCCTTTCAAGAGCCGCACGCCCGAACTCTTGAACTTTTGAGCTGCACGGATTTCAAATCGACCGATCCGCGGCCCATGCTGGTGTACGACGTTGACTGTGGATTCTGTGTCTACTGGGCACGGTATTGGCAGAAGCTCACGGGCGAAACGGTCAACTACCGACCCTATCAAGAGGTCGCGGAGCAACATCCTGACATTCCGCTCGCGGACTTTCAGCGCGGGGTGCAATACCTGACGGCCGACGGGCGCCGTGCCAGTGCCGCCGAGGCCAGCTTCCTCACCTTGAGCCATGCGCCGGGCAAGGGTTTCTGGCTCGCCCTCTATAGCACACTGCCCGGCTTCGCAGCGGTCTCGGAATGGACTTACGCCTTTATTGCCGCACACCGCTCCGCGTTTTATCGCGCGAGCCTGGTGCTTTGGGGCAGAGACTATGGGCCGCCACGCTACGATCTCGCCGCGTTTCTATTCCTGCGTCTGTTCGGGCTGATCTATCTGTCGGCGTTCATATCCTTTGGTGTGCAGGCGCTGGGGCTCATCGGCAGCCATGGCGTCCTGCCATTGTCAGATCTGGTGGATGCCATCGGCAGCCGCGCCGGCGCCGAGCGTTTCTATGTGATGCCCATGCTGTTTTGGATCAATGCCAGTGATCTGGCCATTCAAACGGTGTGCTGGGCAGGCGCGGGATTCTCGCTGCTCCTGGTGTTCAATGTGCTGCCGCGTCTCTGCCTGTTCTTGCTGTTTGTGCTGTATCTCTCGCTGCTCTATGGCGGGCAGACGTTCATGTCCTACCAGTGGGACACGTTTCTGCTGGAGGCCGGGTTTCTTGCGCTGCTGCTGACTTTGGCGGAGCGGCCGGGCATTTGGCTGCTACGCTGGCTGTTGTTCCGCTTCATGTTCATGTCGGGGGCGGTCAAGCTGCTGAGCGGCGATCCGAACTGGTGGAACATGTCGGCGCTGTCGTATCATTTTTTCAGTCAACCGCTGCCCACGCCCCTGGCTTGGTATGCAGCGCATTTACCGCCGAGCGTCCTGCGTTTTGGCACCGGCGCACTATTTTTTGTCGAGCTGGTGCTGCCGTTTTTGATTTTCTGCCCACGCCGGCTGCGCTTCGGCGCCGCCTTCGGCATTCTGCTGTTGCAGGCCTGCATTCTGATCACGGGGAACTACAACTGGTTCAACCTTCAGACCATGCTGCTGTGCCTGCTGCTATTCGACGATGCAGCGCTCAAGAAGAGTTTGCCGCAGCCGCTGGTGCGCCTGCTGTCGGCGCGCAACGAGGGCCGCGCGCCCAAAGTTGTTACTCGCATAGTCGCGGCAGTGGGAGTCTTGCTGGTGTTCTGCAGCCTGGTGGAAATGGACGCGCGCTTCGGCGGTACGCCGCCCGCTTTCGCGCGCGCCGTTGACCAGCTGCTCGAGCCGCTACGCCTGGTGAGCAGTTATGGCCTGTTCGCGGTGATGACCACGGAGCGCAATGAGATCGTCATTGAAGGCTCGCGCGATGGCGTCGACTGGCGGGAGTACGCATTTCGCTACAAGCCGGGAGATGTGACACGCCGGCCATCCTGGAACATCCCCCACCAGCCCCGCCTGGATTGGCAGATGTGGTTCGCCGCGCTCGATGATCCACGCCGGGTGCCATGGTTTGCGCATTTTCTGGAGCGGCTCTTGCGGAATGAGCCCGCGGTTACCGCATTGCTGGAGAAGAATCCCTTCGCGGATGCGCCGCCCCAGTACATCCGCGCACAGTTCTACGCGTACACTTTCACAGGCAGCCAGGAAAAATCCAAGGGTGTCTGGTGGCAGCGGCGTTTGCTCGGTTTGTACTTCCGAGAGGCGCAGCTGAAGGTCAAGTGATAAGGTTTGATCTTATGACAATTACCGATGTCGGATGTTCTTGCGGTGGCGTCGAAATGCAGTTGAACGGCGAGCCGATGGCGCAATACGTCTGCCATTGCGACGACTGCCAAGTCGTTCATGGCAAGCCTTATGGTGTTGCCCTCTACCCAGCTTCCGCCGTTGTTGTAACGCGCGGCGAGACAGGCGCGTTTACTCTGAAGACGACTCCTCGAACCAAATGCGGCCGTTGCGGGACATACCTCTTTGCCGAAGTTCCGGGATTTCCATATCGCGGCGTAAACGGCGATCTGCTACCTCGAGGGCGGTTCAATCCCGAATTCCATGTCCAATGCCGCTATGCCGCCGTTCCGATACCGGACGATCTGCCTCACTACAAGGACACGCCTGCAAAATTCCGTGGTTCAGGCGAGCTAATGTCGTGGTAGGACTTCGCGATTGAGACGTCCGCACCGGAACAGAGCGCGAGGACGGTAGCTTGGTCGCAGCCCTCCGCGGCCAGGTAAGCGTGGCCCATGTTGCCGTCAACATAAATCGATTCCCCCACGTCCAATATGACGGGATCGTAAAATTCGGTTACCACATTGATGCGGCCCTTGAGCACATACGCGAATTCCTCGCCAGTGTGACGAATTAACTCGCGAGGCTTTCCGGGGATGTCCGCGTGGACTCGCATCAAAATGGGAATCATGCGCTTTCGAAGCAACTCCGGGCATAAATAGAAGTAGTCATAGGCTTTTGTATTTACACGTACGGCGCTTTCGAGCGCGCCGATGCTCCGGCGTGCGGTCACCGTTCGCTCATCGACCGCAGACTGATCCACGAAGAACTCGGAAATACGCACATCGAGACTCTGGCTCAGCCTTACCAGTTTGTCGTAAGACAAGGTCGACCGGTCATGCTCAACCTTGGAGAGTGTCGAAACGGGAATGCCGGTATGGCGACTCATTTCTCGCAGCGTCCACTTTCTTTGGGCACGGATCGAACTGAGCTGCTTCCCGAGTGTGGAAGGGCTGGCCGGGTTGTCGGAATTCTCCTTCATACTCCAAAAGACTACTGCCAAGCCGATGCGCGGGTGGAAATTGGTGACGGACGGTCGAAAAGCGACCGTAGACGGTTACCCGCGGATTCGACCGTTCAACCTGGCCGATCGACCGTTCAACAGGAATGGCCGGCCCTGCGCATACTGCGCCGTACATTGGCCACATGACGGCACTCGTTTCCCTCCGGGGCATTGTCAAGAGCTACATTCGCGGCAAACAGCGCGTGGAGGTCTTGCACGGAATGGATCTTGAGATCCGCGCCGGTGAATTTCTCGCGCTCATGGGTCCGTCTGGATCGGGCAAAACCACGCTCCTCAATCTGATTGGCGGCATCGACCGCGCCGATGAGGGCGATCTGCTCGTGGCCGGCGAACATATCAACACATTGACGGCGCGCGAGCTCGCACGTTGGCGGGCGCATCATGTGGGTTTCGTCTTCCAGTTCTACAATCTCATGCCTCTGTTGACCGCGGAACAAAACGTTGAGTTGCCGTTGCTGATGACCCATCTCTCCAAGGCGCAGCGAAGCGCCAATGTAAAAGCGGCGCTCGAACTTGTTGGTCTTGCCGACCGGGCCTCCCATAAGCCCGCGGAACTCTCCGGTGGGCAGCAGCAGCGCGTCGCCATCGCGCGTGCGCTGGTTGCAGATCCGGTGCTGTTGGTTTGCGATGAGCCCACGGGCGATCTGGATCGCGAGATGGCCGAGCAGATCCTGGATCTCCTGCAGATCGTGAATCGCGAACAGCAAAAGACCATCGTCATGGTCACGCACGATCCGAAGGCAGCGGAGCGCGCAACGCGACAGGTGCACCTCGACAAGGGTCGCCTGATCCATGCCGATAGGGGTGTGGCGGCATGAGATTCTTTCCATTGATTTGGACCAGCTTGTGGCGCAAGAAGGCTCGCACGATCTTTACGGTGCTGTCGATCCTGATTGCGTTCCTGCTCTTCGGCCTTTTGCAGGGTGTCAATGCATGGTTGAACGCATTTGGCGCCGGATCCAACGCCAATCGCTTGTATGTGGTAAGTCGGGTGAGCCAGGTCCAACCGCTGCCCAGCGCCTACCTGCATCAAATCGAACGGGTTGCCGGGATTCACCAGGCAACCTATATCGCCGGCATTGCCGGCTACTATCAGGAAAAGAGCAACAATTTGCTGGCCTTGGCCACTGATGTAAAGGCGTTCTTTGCGCTATATCCGGAATGGCGGGTATCCCCTGAGCAGTTGGACGCCATGGGCCGCATCCGCGCCGGTGCGATTGTGGCTGCTCCGCTCATGCGCGCTTTTGGCTGGAAGATTGGCGACCGCATCCCGCTGCGCACCTCGGTGCTGAAAAAGGACGGCAGCGCCGATTGGGATTTTCAGATTGTCGGCACCTATGATGTGCCCAGTTCACCTGCGCAGGCGAACCGCATTCTCGTGAACTACGCCTACTTCGACGAGGCTCGGGTGCTCGAGCGCGGCACCGTGTGGGCTTTTGCGGTGACGGTCGACGATCCAACGCGATCAGCGCAGATCTGTGCTGCGGTGGATGCGCTGTTTGCGAATTCCGCGAACGAAACCGTCACGCAGGACGAGAAGGCCTACGTACAGGGGCAACTGCGACAGCTGGGCGATGTGAGCCTGATGGCGAATGCCATCGTCGCCGCCGTGCTCTTTACGCTGCTGTTTCTCACCGGCAACACCATGATGCAGTCGGTGCGCGAGCGGACGCCGGAGCTGGCCATCCTAAAGACCGTCGGTTTCTCCGATCGCTCGGTGACGGCGTTGGTGTTGATCGAATCGGTGCTGCTGTGTGTACTGGCCGCGTCGCTCGGCCTCGCCGCGGCAGCGGCTGTTTTTCCCGTGACCGCCGCGCTCGGGATCGCCGGCGCCGCACTGCCGTTCAAGGTCGTCGCGGCTGGGCTGGGGATGGCGGCGGTTTTGGCGATTGCGAGCGGTTTGCCCCCGGCATGGCGCGCGCAGCGCTTGGTCATCGTCGACGCACTGGCCGGACGCTGAAGGAAGCAACCTCATGCCCGCCTTGAAACAAATTGTCTCCGTCACGCTGATGAACCTTAGAAGCGTGCCGCAACGCCTCGGTGCCTCGTCGGTCATTGTCATCGGCATTGCCGGCGTGGTCGGCGTGTTGGTAAGCATTCTTGCCATGGTCGCGGGACTGTCGCAGATGATGGGGAGCACCGTGCGCGCGGACCGGGCCATTGTCGTGAGTACGGGCGCGAGCTTTGAAACCCTGAGCAACATCACGCGTGACGCGGCGGAGACCGTCGCGGATGCGCCGGGAATCAAACACGGAACCGACGGCAAGCCGCTGATCTCCGCAGAAGCGTTGGCGATCGTAAGGTTGCCGCTCAAGCGGAGTGACAACAGCGGCAACGTATCGCTACGCGGCGTCAATGAAACCGCCTTCGCAGTCCGCCCGGAGTTGCGATTGGTCGAAGGCCGTCTTTTCGGGCCTGGCGTGCGCGAGGTGATCGTCGGCCGCACGCTGCAGCGCCAGTTTCGAGACCTCGAACTTGGCAAGCGCGTCTTGTTGCGAGGCGCAGAATGGACCGTGGTCGGGGTCTTCGACAGTCACGGTGATCAACGCGAAACGGAAATGATCACTGGCGTGGCAAGCCTGCAATCGGCCTTCGGAAGGACCACATTTCAATCGGTCGCCGTGCTGCTCGAGTCCGCGGATTCCTTTGCGCAGTTCAAAGGGGCACTCGCGAGCACCCCATCGCTCGCGGTCGATGCCATGCGCGAGGGCGACTACTACCGGCAGCAATCGCAGGCATTTTCCACGCTGCTGTCGGTGGTGGCCTATTTGATTGGCGGCATCATGGCGGTCGGGGCGGTATTCGGCGCACTCAACGCCATGTATTCTGCGGTGAGCACCCGCACGGTCGAGATAGCCACGCTGCGCGTGCTGGGATTCGGCGCCTCGGCGGTCATCATATCGGTGTTCGCAGAGTCGTTGCTGCTGTCGATACTGGGTGGGACAGTAGGAGGAGGCATCGCATGGTTGATGTTCAATGGACATGCCGTCAGTACCAGCGGCGGGGGCCTGACACAACTGTCGATTCCTCTTGCCGTGAACGTGAGCTTGATCGGCTTTGGAGTCCTTTGGGCGTGCATCATCGGCATGGTCGGAGCGGCTTTCCCGGCGATCCGCGCCGCGCGCGCACCTTTGGCCTCGGCGCTGCGCGGAATATAGTTGCGCGGGCGCGCGCATCAGTATGAACGACTCCCCCTCACCAATCGCGCAGTCCAAGTCGCAACAACTCTATTGGATTTATCAGATCGTGGGCTGGGGTTTATACACGGTGGCGCGCGTCGTAGGCGCCGTCACGGCTTTTGGTCTACCCTGGTTCAAGTCCACCGTGGAGCTAGTGATTCTCAGCGGCGCGGGGTTGGTCCTGTCGCATTGGCTGCGAGCATATATGCGACGTCATGAATGGAATGCCCTCAGCATCCCCCAATTGACCAAGCGCATCGTCGTCGTGGGAATCGTGCTCGGCACGCCGCTCGGCATCCTGACGCAGCTCACCGACGTAGCCACTTTGCAAGACATCGGGCCTGTGTTGCGAGAATACGCGCCCGGATTGAACGTGCATTTCAGCGTGCCGATTCAATATGCCCATCAAATCGTCAATTGGGCGCTTCTTTACATGGTTTGGCTTGCCATTTATTTTACCGCGGTCGGTCTGCGCGAATACCGATCGGCGCGGCTGACGCAGTCCGAACTGGCGCGCGCGCTGCATGTGGCGGAACTGCGGCTGTTAAAATCCCAGCTCAATCCGCATTTTCTGTTCAATGCGCTCAATACCGTGCGCTCGTTGATCGCCGACAATCCAGCTCGCGCACAAAGCGCCGTGACGCGGCTCGCCAACACCCTGCGATATACACTAAGCTCCCGGCACAATGAGCTGGTCACGCTCTCGCAGGAACTGGACATCGTCGCGGACTACCTTGAGCTGGAGTCGATGCGTTTCGAGGACAGACTGCGCGTCGAGCAAAATGTCCCTGACGACGCTGCGGGAGTGCCCATTCCGGTGATGCTGCTGCAGACCCTGGTGGAAAATGCGATCAAGCACGGGATCGCCGAACTGCCGTCGGGCGGGCTGCTGCGAATCTCCGCTGTCCTGCAAAAGGACATGCTCATGCTGGAGGTGGAAAATCCGCGGCCTGTCGCACCGATTCGCTCATCGCACGAAGGCGTCGGCTTGCGCAATGCGCATGATCGATTGAGGCTGCTGTACGGCGCCCGAGCCAGCCTGGAGCTCGATCTGTCCAAACCGGCCCTTGCCACGGCGCGATTGCGCATTCCGTCGCAAAGATGAAGGCGATGATCATTGATGATGAGCCGCCCGCCCGCCGGGAGTTGCGCCGTCTATTGACCGATTTCCCGTGGGTGGAAGTTGTTGGCGAGGCCGGCAATGTCGACCAAGCTGCAGGAATGGTCGAATCGCTCTTGCCGGACCTGCTGTTTCTCGACATTCAAATGCCAGGCGGCTCTGGTTTTGACCTGCTTTCCCGCTTGGAGCACCTGCCTCAGGTCGTTTTCACCACCGCACACGATGAACATGCAGTGAGGGCTTTCGAGGTCGACGCGCTCGACTACCTGCTCAAACCCATCGATCCGGCGCGGCTTGCAGCCGCGCTGGCCAGAGTCAAGATCGCCCATGCGGCCCGGACACCGCTGCCCGAGGCGGTTCTCGAGCAGATTTTCGTTCGCGACGGTGACCGGTGTTGGTTCGTGCCGCTTCGGGAGGTGAGATTGCTGAGCTCGGAAGGCAATTACGTCCGGTTGTCGTGGGGCAAGACACAGCCGCTCCTGGGCCGAGCGCTCGCGGCACTCGAGCCTCGTCTCGATCCAAACCGCTTCTTTCGTGCCAATCGCCGCCAGATCCTCAATCTCGACTTCATCGAACATGTGGAGCTCGGCGTGAATGGCCGCCTGCACGCCCAACTTCGCGGCGGTCCGGAAGTGGAAGTCTCGCGCCGGCAGGCGCGTCTGTTCAAGGCAAAGATGTCCGTCTAGAATGGGTTAGACGAAGGGGATGCACATTAAATACTCAAATAAAGCTTTTATCGCTGCCGCGGTCGTCTCCGCACTTCTGGGGACGGCGGCCCACGCTCAAGCGCCCAAGGGCAAGAATCTCGCCGCGTCGATCGACAAAGTGGCGGCGTCCGCGGTTGCCGCGGGGGAGAGTCCCGGTCTGCAAGTCGCGGTGTTTAAGGATGGCAAGCCGGTGTTGGTCAAGAGCTACGGCTCTGCCAACCTGGAGCAGCACGTGCCGGTATCCAATGAGAGTGTCTTCCGAGTCGGTTCGGTCACCAAGCAATTCACGGCAGTAGCGCTGCTGTTGCTCGCCGAAGAAGGAAAGCTATCGCTGCAAGACAAGCTGTCGAAATACTATGCGAATTTTCCGAGGGCCGATGACATTACGCTGGAACAGATGCTTCATCACACCGCAGGCATCTACAATTACACCTCGGAACCCAACTTTGTTAATGATGGGATGGTGCACCGGACCACTGACGAGATGGTTGAATTCATTGGGAAGCTGCCGAAAACTCAAGATTTCGAGCCAGGAACAGATTGGTCCTATAGTAATTCTGCGTATTTCATCTTGGGCGGCGTCGTGGAGAAGGTGGCGGGTGAGTCCCTCGCAACCGTGTTCAAAACCAGACTATTCGTCCCGATTGGCATGATCCATACCGCGCTCGACGATGAGACCGAGCTGGTTCCTGGGCGAGTGAGAGGCTATTCGGGCGCCGCCCCGGGAAAGTTTACGAACGCCCCTTTTATTTCAATGTCGATTCCCGGCGGAGCGGGTTCAATTCGTTCAACCGCCGCCGATCTCGCCAAATGGAATGCGGCCCTTTTCGGCGGCAAGGTTCTCAAGCCCACCTCGCTTGCGGCCATGTTGACGCCAGGCAGACTCAACGACGGAGAAACCTCGGGGGTCGCCATTGCCAAGATGATGAAAGCTGCCGGTGCGCCGGGGGCCGACACCAAGCAAGAATACGGGTATGCCCTGTTTGTGTCGCAGGAGGACGGCCATCGCAAGATCAGTCACGGCGGCGGAATCTATGGCTTTAACGCCGCGTTGTCGGAATTCCCAACGGACCGCGTCACCGTCGCGGTGCTGTCCAACGCCATTGGAAAAGATGTCGGCGCTTCAAAGATCGCAGACCGAATCGAGCGAATCGCAATCGGCCTGCCTCCGAAGAAGTGAACGATGAACTCCGATCAGTAAAGCTTAACTGTCGTTAAGAACATTTTGGCTCACCCCGATCCGAGGAGCGTACCCTTAAGGTGTGCTTCAGCTGAACGCGCACTTCGCGCGCAGCCATCGGATCAAACGACGAGGTCGGCCATGTCTGCTTCACTCCAATTCAACGGCGCCGTGCGAAGTTCCGTGTACTACGCAGCGGAGAGCAATCGGCAACTATTCGCCTATGCCTACGCTCCGCACGGGACGGAGGAAACCAATATCGAGTTTGTGGAGCGCGTAGTCGAGATACGCGACGTCCGCCAATCGCCGCAGCCGCTTCGGCTCGAGGTGGAAGGCGCAAGTGTGCTGCCTCATCGAAGTGCCGTGCGTAATTTCTATGATGAAGACGAACTGCGTCGCGTAGCCTATTCGGAAACGGCCGAGCTCGTTCGCTCAGCAACCGGCGCCGCGGAAGTTGTGGTGTTCGACCACAACATCCGAGGCCGAAAGGGCCCAACAAAGGCGCTGGCGGCAACTGATGTCAAACTCCCGGTGTTCCACATCCACACTGACTTCAGCGGCACGTCTGCGCAGTCCAGGGCCGCCGCCGTTCTGGGTAGAGCTCCGGTGCCCGGTCAACGAATGGCAGCCATCAACGTTTGGCGCCCGCTCGCGGAGCCTCTGCGGGACTGCCCGCTGGCGATATGCGATGCGTCCTCGGTCGAGGCGGGAGACCTGCTGGCGGCAGATCTTCTTTATCCGAATCGCACGGGACAAATTTATTACGTGGCATTCAATCCTGCGCACCGCTGGCACTATCTTTCGGACATGCGAAAGGACGAGGTTTGGCTGTTTAAGAACTACGATACCGCCACGGATGGAAGGGCTCGATTTACTCCGCACACCGCCTTCGTCGATCCGACGCATCCGGTGGTCGCAGCGCGGGAGAGCGTCGAGTTCCGAACGTTCGCATTTTTCTAGATGCCGTGTGCTGCCCGTCGCGCGAAGCGCACCACCCTTAGGTGGCGCGGATTGCCGCGGCAACGGGCAATCGAGCCGCCCGCAGCGCGGGAAGAAGTCCGCCGACCAGGCCGATGGCGAGCGCCCACAAGATTCCAATCAAGCCCAAAGACGGCGTTACCGCCAGCTGAAAGCTGACGCCGAAGGGACTTGCGGATAGTCCATTGAAAAGCGCCCATGCCAAAGCGCCACCCAGCAACGCGCCTGGCAATGCAAACAGCAGCGACTCGCACAGAATGGAGGCCGTAATCGCCCCCGTACCGAATCCGATTGCACGCAAAGTGCCCATTTCCCGGCGACGCGAGTCGACAATGGAGTACAGGCAGTTCACCGCGCCCAAGGTCGCCCCAATTGCCATGATGGCGCCGACGAAGTAGCTGGCGAAATCCATGATGCCTCGCAACCCTTTGAAATCTGCCGCCACTTCGTCGCGCTCGCGTTGTGCTTCGAGACGCAGCGTTGGATTGGCCTGCAATGCGTCGCGGAACACATCGAAGTCCCCGGGAGCTTGCAGCATGACCCCAAGAACATTGTAAGTATTGCGGTTGAATGCTGACATCAGCGTTTCGACGTCGGCGAAAACCCGGCAACTTTGCGACTGCCCCTCGTCAAATCGGCCAACGATGGTCCAGTCGACACCGCGAATCGAGCGCCGGTCGCCGACCTCAAACCCGGTGAACTGGCGGCTGCAGGCGTTGCTGGCGATCAGTTCATGCACGCCGCGTTGGAAACTGCGCCCACCCGTCAAGTGAAATTCCGGTTCGTACTGGGTGAAGGTGTCAGTGGTGCCCACGAGCGGAAAAAAGAGCCGGGTGCCGCTCACGCGCCTGTGGGCCTCCATGGGAACCAGCGACTGGAACACTACGATGGGTTTACCATCGATGCCCTTTTTGATACCCGGAAGATCCCGGACGGCGACGGCTGAATCCCTGGGAATGCTGCTTTCGATGTTGCGCGCGCCGACGCTGGTTACAATCACACGGTCGTCACGGGTATTTCCCATCGCCTGGCGCATCATTCCTGTGCCCATTGCCAGCATGGAAACCAGGACGCCGACGGCGCAGGCCACGCCAATGATGATCGTGAGCACCGACCCCAGTCGTTGGATCACTCCCGATAGGTTTAAATGCAAGATAGCGAGGAATTGCCTTATGGGGTGCATGCCGTTTCGTCAGCCGTTTGCCAGAGCCCTCGCGACCTTGAGCCGGCCCGCTAGAACAGCCGGTACTGCGGCGCTGATCAGGGCCACGACCACGGCAAAGGCCAAGCCGATTACGAGCACGATCTTGGGCATCGTCAGTCCCAGAATGAACCTGGCCGCAAGCGGAAGGATGGCGGTGGCCAGCGCGAGCCCAAATGCCGCCGCAGCGATGCAGAGCAGCAGGGCCTCCGCCAGTATGAGCAGGAACACTGCGCGATCGGTGAAGCCAACCGTCTTGAGAACCGCAAGTTCCAACGTGCGCTCGCGCACCGATTGAATCATCATGGTGGCAGTCGCAAACAGCAATGCCACGAGCGCTGCACCCACGATTGCCCGGATGAGAAAGTTCATGTCACCGATCGACTGCATGTTGGCCTGTGCCAGCTCCTGCAGGGATTCGGTTTTTGTTTCCTGGGGCGAGTTGGCGAAGCGCCGGTCGATCTCATCGGCCACCGCCACTGCCTGCCTGGGATCCGAAATCGCAACATTGAAATGCTGCACGGTGCCCTTTCCGAGTGCGCGTGCTTCCTCGAGATAGGCCAGGTTGACCACCATGATAAATCGCCCGCCACCGACGTCGCTGTCGCTCAAGGTTCCCACGACATCGAACGCCCAGTCGGTTGACCCACTCATTTGCGCGGTGCTGGACATCAACGGGATGCGGTCGCCTATTTTCCACCCGTATTTCTTCGCCAGTTCATCGCTGATCAGTGCTCCGGTGCGCAGCTTCTGCAGGGCCGCGAGATGGTCCCGCGCTATCGTATAAGTAAATGCCGAGGGCCAATCCCTCACCAAACCGATCGCGACGACCCCAAGACCCTCGGTGGGCTTTTGATAAGTGGCGAAGAAGATGTCGACCGGGGCAACCAACTTCACACCGGGGACCGACTGGATCTGCTCGATCATGCCTGACGGCAGCGACTGCGCCAGATAGCTTAGGCGGCTGTGCACGATGAGTAGATCGGCGCGCGCGGCGGCGACGGCATGATCAATTCCGGTTTTCAGTCCCTGGAGCATGCCGAAAAGCGCAAAGGCAACGCTGACCTGGAAGAAAATCAGTACCGTCCGTCCAGGCTTGCGCCAAATGCCAGACCAAAAGAGTGGTAGAAATCGCATAGGGCGGCCGGCGCTCATCATACTCCTCGTCGGCAGGAATCCTAGATTCGCGTTCCTCAGCCAACGACTCAATCACGTCACACTTGTTACTCCCGCCCTTGGACGATTGCGGCGAAACTGTCTCCCTACCTCGGAGGTTGCGATGACCACCACTACACCAGCTAAGAAGCGCAGCAAAGAAGGACAACCCACCATGAAAACCCCGCCTATCGTGTCGCCGCAAGAGTGGAGGGCTGCGCGCGAGCAGCTCCTCATCAAGGAGAAGGCATTGACCCGCGCCCGCGACGCGCTGGCCGCCGAGCGACGGCGGATGCCGTGGGCTGCCGTGGACAAGACCTACTTGTTCGAGGGGCCCGATGGCAAAGTGAGCCTGATCGACCTATTCGCGGGCCGCCGTCAGCTGATCGTTTACCGCGCCTTCTTCGAGCCCGGCGTGCACGGCTGGCCGGAACATGGCTGCATTGGTTGTTCCCTGGGTGCCGACCAGGTCTCCCATCTTGCCCATCTGAACGCGCGCGACACGACCCTTGTGTACGCCTCGCGTGCACCGCAAGCCGATATCGCGCGCCTGAAGGCGCGCATGGGCTGGGAAATGCCCTGGTACACCATCACCGACAGTTTCGACACCGACTTCGAGGTGAATGAATGGCACGGCCACAATGCGTTCATTCGCGATGGCGAGCGCGCGTTCCGCACCTACTTCATTAATTCCCGAGGAGATGAGGCAATGGGCACGGTGTGGAGCTACCTCGACATGACCGCGCTCGGACGTCAGGAGAGCTGGGAGGACTCGCCGGAAGGCTATCCCCAGAGCCGAACGTACAAGTGGTGGAACTGGCACGATAGCTACGTCCCCGACGCTGCGCCCGACCAGAAGTGGGTCGAGGTGTCGGACGCCGGAGAGGCCGCCTTTCGGAAATGATGGATGAGTGCGCGACCCCCGAAGCGCTAGAATATCGCCCGGGGTTCGCGACTAACTCTAAATGGAGAAAGAGAAATGGCGCTATGGCAAGCATGGACCGACCTGTTGCAGGGCATTCTTCAGACATTGAGTGTCGACTGGAGGCTGGGCGGCGGTTTGGCGATCATCATCCTGACCGGCGTTTTACGCGGCGCGCTCTTGCCCCTAACGTGGTGGCTCGCATATAGGGCCGCATTGCGGCAGGCGACACTGGCGAAGCTGGAGCCGCAGTTGAAGCTGATCCGTGAGGCCGGTGCCAAAGATCCCCAGGCGCAGATGCAACGAACCATGGAACTGTACCGGCAGCATGGACTCAAGGTTGCCGACGGAAAAGGCCTCCTAGGGGCCTGCATTCAGATGCCTGTCTTCTATGGCTTCTATCAAGCGCTGAAAACCGTCGGCGGTTCGGCAGGATTTCTGTGGATTCGCAATCTCGCGCGTCCCGATCTTGCTCTCGCGATTGTCGCCGCGCTGGCGACCGCCGCAATGATGGCTGTCGCGCCCCACATGCCGGAAAGTGTGCGCCTTCTCCTGATTCTGGTGCCGGCTGTATTGTGTTTCATGGCCGCGCTTCACTTCTCTTCTGGAATTGCGCTTTACTGGATAACATCCAATCTATTCGGCACGCTTCAGACGCTCGCCTTGAGACGCGTACTGACAGCGCGAGCCGGAGGCTCATTTGCCTAATTGGATAGCCACCTCCAGCAGATGTGAAGCCCGCTTGCGTTGGCTACCCGATCAGACGGAGATGACCAGGTGGCACCATCGTCGTGCGACACGTACAGGCATCCGGATCCGTCGATGACAGCGACGGTTGATTCTCGAGTAGCGATGCAGTCGGTATCGGCCTTGCCGCTGGTCCACCTTGGCATGCCGCCACCCATGGACTGCAGCGGGCCATTGCTGTCGATAGGGCGCCGATAAACAGCGCCCTGTGCCGCAAATGGGTCGGTGGAGGCGGAAACGAAAATGTCGTTTCTCCCAAAAGCGACGCCGGAGCAATGAGGGGCGTGAAGTCCGCGCTGTTCGATGGTCCATGTCGCGCCCGCATCGCGACTCAAGCAAAGACCCGCCGCCGCCGCCGCGATCATGATGTCGCACCGGGTTGGATGTGCGCAGACCTGATGAACATCGCTATCGATATCGATCGTCGGCCGCCAAGTTACGCCGGCGTCCGTCGACCGAGGAATGCCGCCGACGTGGACGTTGGCCAGGAGTACGGCACCATCGCATGTCGCCGCCATCGAACGAATGCCAAGCGGCGGTCCCATCACTTTGCCGTCGACGATCGCCGTTCCCGCGTACCACTTGTCGCGGCCGTCGACCGTGTCAAAGCCGGTTAACGATTGCATTGCGCCGTCAGGATCAACGCGCAGAATACGTGCGTCGTCGGTGCCAACGAAGATCCAGCTTTTAATGGGTACGCAGCATGATAGCGCGAATTCGCTTTTTACTATGGCAGTCCATTCGCCATGAGACGTTCGTCGGCAGACTGAATGGCCTCCCACGATGGCGAACACTCCTCCATGTCCATCGGCCACCAGACTGCGAACTGATTGACCCGCGAGCTCTTGATGGAATGTCTTCCCATCAAAGCGGTATAGCCCGTTGTCCCAGGTTGCGATCAGAATGGATGACGGTGGCATCGAAGCAATTCCTGTAACACTATTATTGAGCGTGCGCGGGATTATTGAGCGTGCACGGGCGTTTGTGGCATACAGGCCGACACCTTGTCAGGGTAGCCGCTCGCCATGAGGAACGCCTTGAATTCCGTGACGTGCAGCATACGGCGCAACGCGGCGATCTTGTCCTTCGCCTGCGCGTACACGCTTTGGTCTATGCGGTACCCTATCCAATAGCCCATGTCCGGCGGCCAGCCGGTGTCCGGGTTGTGGTCATACATCCACGGGGGCATCTTGGTCACATCCTCGTCCTGAGACCCACACAAGCCGGCGACCATCCCCAGTAAGGCAAATCCCTTGAGCAGTGCCGGCCGCCGCTTTTCCGTCCAAGTCATGCTAATTCTCACGCAAGTAACGCCTCAGCCGTCGAGCACGGCGCGCAATTTTGCGTAGCCGGACCGTGAAATAGGGAGTTGAGTCTTGTCGTGCAGTATGGCAATGCGGCTTTCCTTCTCGGATAGCTCAATTTTGGCCAGCCTCGATATATTGAGCAGAAATCGCCGATGAATGCGCACGAAAGTCTTCGGCAATTGCTGCTCCAAATCACTGATCGCCTGTTCTTTCAAGTAGCTCTTCTGCGCCGCGCGGATCGAAACGTAGTCGTCCTGAGACTCCACGAAATCCACCTGGTCGATGGGGATGACATGAACATTGGAGCGGTCACGGATCAGCAAGCGATCGAGTGCGGCACCGTCGCGGCGAGTTTCCAGCAGCTCGCGGGCGGGCACCGGCTCGGACTTTCGCAGCCGTGTTCGGGCGAGCGCCAACGCCTCGGCGAAACGCTCGGCGCTGAAGGGCTTCAGCAAATAGTCGACGGCATGCACGTTGAAGGCCCGAAGCGCGTAACTGTCGTGTGCTGTTGTGAAAATGACGCTCCGAGTCTCGGCGCCCAGCAACTCCAAGACTTCGAAGCCATCGAGTTTCGGCATCTGCACATCCAGGATGATGAGGTCGGGCTTGTGCGCATTTGCGGCTTTGACTGCCTCAAAGCCATTGGCGCATTCGGCGACCAAGCGCATGTCTGCGTGATTCGCGAGATACTCGCGAACCAACCCTCGCGCCGGCGACTCATCATCAACCACGATCACGGAGAGCGGGTCTGTCTCGCTCATGCCTGCAAGTCCGGAGCGGCGAGCGGCACCCGGATGTTCACCCGATAAGTGCCGTCCGCCTCGTTTGCCTCAAACAAGTACGCTGCGCCGTAGTGCGCCTGCAGCCGCTGCCGCACCAGGTTCAGCCCCAGGCCGCTGCCCTGGCTGCGAGGCCGATCCGCATCCGTTGGATTCGCGATGCTGATGATAAGTGCCGAATCGCGGCACTCGGCGTGAATTGCCACGGTACCCCCCTCCAGGCGGTGCGCAATGCCATGGACCACGGCGTTCTCGACCAACGGCTGTAGTAACAGCGCTGGAATATTTTCTTGCAGGGCCTGATCGCTACCGACGCACTGCACGCTCAGCCGCGAGCCCAAGCGTACCTGTTCAATGGCGAGATAGCGCTGCAACACCGCGAACTCCTCTTGCACCGATATTCGTTGTGCGGAACCCAAGCGCAAGGTATCGCGCAAGAAGTCCGCCAGCAATAGACACATGTGCCGGGCGGAAGCTGCGTCGCTCGTGGTCAGCGCGCTGACAGAATTCAAACTATTAAACAGGAAATGCGGGTTGAGCTGGGCTCTGAGGGCTTTGAGTTCCGCTTCGCGCACCAGCAGCTTGGATTCCAATATCTGACTCTCCGAACGCTGCGATTCCAGGGATGCGATGAGCGCATAGTGGAAGGCAATCGCCAGCCCGAAAAGCAGCACGCCCACTGCGAACAGCGTCCAGGGCTGATCGAGATACATTTTCGGTTGGACGTTGAGGTTCAGCGACTCCAAAATCGCCGACCATGCCCACGCAATGCCGACCGAAAAGCCACCCGCCGTGACGGCCGCCATGGCCTGAGCGGGTAGGGCACGCCAAATTCGATACTGCTGGTTGATGGGGAACGCCCGGCACACATAGTACGCGGTCATTCCGAGAAAACCGTAGAGCATGGTGAGCGGCAAGAAGAATGCCGTAGCGGTTCCCCATGCACCCGCATGGCCGAAGCCGATCACCAGCACGGCACCAATGGGCAAATAACCGAGGATATACAGCGCCATCTGCTTCCCATTGGTGAAAATAGGATGCATGGCGGTCTTAAGCTCCGGTGCCGATCAATTGCTGATTTCGACGCCACCCATCAACACGGTGCCGCGAACGTAGAGAAATTGATTGCCGCCCAAGATCGGGCGACTCTTGTCTTCGACGCCGCCCATGATGGGCGTCACCTCCACCACCACCTTCCAGCTTGTCGGCACGATAATGTGGGCGCCGCCCATGAGGGAAAACACTTCGATATACGCAGCGCCGTCGGCACTGAGCAAGGCATCGCGCAAATCGAGCTCGCAACCGCCCATGAACGAGGTCATGTCGGCACTGCGAAAGATCACGCCCGACACGCGCTGCTTTGTGCTGCCCATCATGCCGAATTGCGAAATGTGATTGGACAGCGGGGGCGAACCGCTTTGGGGACTTGGGTTTGCAGAAGGGGCAAAGCTTCCGGTCGAGGGAGGCGGTATGGACGGTTGAGCGGGCGGTTGCGGGGGCGTGCGACCTCGCATCAGAATCCGCGCACCCACTACCACCAGAATCAGCGGCCACAAGAACTGCCACGGCTCCAGGAATAGCAAGTGCAGCGTGTTGAGGAGCAACCAGCCTCCGATCAGCACCACGAAGCTGCCCACGACAACCCCACGGCCGCCACGCTGCAAAATCGTCAATCCGTACAGCACCACCAGTACCGGCCAAAAGCGCATCAGATGATGGGCTTCCACCCAGCCCAACTGCTCGAGGGCCAGCAAAACGCCTATCAGCACCAGAAACGCGCCGATGAGGAGCCTCGGAATCGCCGCGGGTCTGGGAGGCGGGGGCGGTTGCATATCAGGCGACATGACGGTCCATCTTCAAGGAAGAACGCTTCGCACCGGTCGTGCGGCCGGCGATTATCCAATAATTGACGGCCACCAGCAGCAGCGGCAACGAGTATTGCTCATACGCCCAATCAGTCATGGTGTTCATGAAAAACCAATTGCCCAAGAATAGTAATCCCAATCCCCTTAAACGCGGGCTGCGCATCGTCAGCGCGAGCTGCGCGAGCGCCAGGGCAATCAATACCAAGGGCCAGCCGCGTTGCAGAACAACGGCATTCAAGAGCCCGGAATACCCGAGGACCAGCGCCCCCCCTGCAATGACCGTTATCGTACCTGCAATCAGTCGGGTACCCGCAGGCATTTTCGCTTGGAATTCCATCGTCCGGCTCCCGTGTCTGATCGATGGAGCCATGCTGCCGAAGGGTGCTTCCAGGGTCATGCGATATTCGGCGAATGCACTGCCATTCCCGGCGAGTGACCGGGAAGGTAGGTCAGGTTTGGGTCCGGAGAACCCTGGCAATGAGACTCGCAATTTCGCGGCCCTGACAAACGACGATCTCGGCGACAAACGGAAGTCTGCGTGCCACTTCAGCGCGAGCTTGCGCCTGGGTCATTCGACGGCGCAGGACCAGCGTGCCCGCCGCGCCAATGTTGACGGCGCCCAGGTGCTTGAGCGCTTCGGCCAGTTTGGTCGGCCGAAAGCTTCTGTGGCCCCCGACGTTAATTCCTCTCAGAAACACAACGAGTGCCACTCGAATTCTGCCTTACAGGCTTCTGCCGTCGACCCTTTTCACCTTGAGGATCTCCACGTCGACGCCATCCACGCATCGGACGTTGATAGCCGCCATTTTTGCTCCGGTCTTAGGGTGGGTCCCGATTGCGAAAGACTGCACTGATGCTGGATCATGTGTTTATTGAATTCGAACCTAGTCAGGTCGGTTGCCGAAGTTTACCCCAGGAAAGCCAACAGCGATTGCAGGTCGGTGCCTGTCCCGACCGGCGCAGCGTCAAGCTCTTCGGTCACACTCCCGAGCCGATTCAGCCAGTACGTTGGGTAGCCGAACCACGCTGCCCCGGCGACATCCCATCCGGCAAAGGCGACAAAAAGGATTTCATTTCTTTCGAGTCCCAAAGTGTTTACACCCAACTGATACGCATGCCGAGCAGGCTTGTAGGACCGTACTCGGTCCGTGCTAATGACGTGGGAGAACAAACCGCGCAGCTTTGCCTTGGCCAGCGCAGGCTCCAGCATCGAGCCGGTCATGTTCGAGAGAATGCCCAATGTCACGCCAAGACGCTCAATTCTCGGCAACAGATCAGCTACGTCGGGCCACACAGCAAGGTCTGTGTACGGGGCCATGAGCTGATTTTGCTTTTCGGGCGTGAGGCCAAGCCCCAACTCCCGAGCTGCGAAGACCAGGCTGTCCTCGGTGGCATGCCAGAAATCGACGTAGCGATCGCCAAGGGCTCGCAGCCACTGGTATTCGAATTGCCGAGTTCGCCAGGTCTGCACAAGCATCGCGCCCTTCTCAGGGTAGACTCGCTCTGCGACGGTGAGCACCGGCCGCGGGTCAAACAGCGTGAACGCGTCGAAAAGAACCGCTCGAATCGGCCGGCGCGCTTGCGAATGAGTGGCCGTGGCGGTCTCAGCTGTCCCGGCGAGGAAGGCACCAACGGAGCCTGCGATGAATGCTCGTCGATCAAGTCTCATGGGTAATTCTGGTTGGGAGTATCACCCATGAGACCGCCGCAGAGCCGAAATCATTTCAACAACCGGCGAAGTCTTGATTGCTCATGGAATCGTATGCTTCGGCGTTTGCATTGTTAGGACCCCGCCTTTTGCTGCGTGGTGTTGCAGAAGAATCCTGAACGCCAGACCGTGCGTGATCAGCAACAGCGGCACCACGAGAGTCGGAATGAAGTACGCGACGCCCAGTTGACCTGGCACGAGTCCCGTAGCATTGGCTTGGTAGAACGCATCCAAGAGATCGGCTGAGCCCCAAAGATTGAACAGCCATGCAACGACAACGCCCACGCCACTTGGCAGGGATGCCAGCGACAGCAGCGCGAGTGTTGCCGCAATGATATCCCCGTAGGCGGCGGAGTGCGCGAAGGCAGACGGTAGATCGGCCGACACGACGCCTGGTACCAGGAATGCCAGCCCGATAAAGCGGAAGCTATGCAGGATGAGGATGGGCTGCAACGCCTCAGCCCTCGTCAGGACGCGAAGTTTTGGCCAGAAGTATCGCTTCGCGACGATCCCCCACGCTATGAATGCGAACGCGATGCTCACGAAAAACCAGAGTTGCGGCAGCATGAATCTCTCCTGTAGTTCAATTCCAAAAATCGACTGTGAGAACTCAAGCGCGCAGCGTACGGAGCGCTGCGATCACATCGCGTCGCTCCGCGTGAGCCATGGCGTGCTCGCAGAGCCAGACGTTGGACTCGGGTGCAAACTGCGGTTTCGAAGGGAACGGACCACGCAGTTCACGGTCGTAGCGGTCGAAATTGAAGCCCGGACTCAAGGGGGCGATCAGGAACTGCGCGACTTGGCGCACCTGATTGCCGAGCGTCCGCAGATTGTGCGGCAGGGCCGCGTAGCGACGCGCAATCGTCTCGAAATCCTCCGCGGGTTGGCCGGTTACGTCGAGCACGTCATTGGTGGGTGCTCCCAGTTCAAAAGCTCCGCGTTTGTGATCCTCGATGTAGTAACGAACCCCGCTGATCAGATCGATCGGCAGGCCGCCCATCCGGGCGGTCTTCATGAACAACCAAGTGGGCGTTGGTACGACTCTGACCGATCGCCCCACAGCCCGGCCGATCGCCTCAGCCATGTCATTCGCGCCGAGAAGCTTCGGGCCGGTGGGGCGATAGCTCTTGCCGGCATGCCGCTTGGGATCCATCAGGGCCGTGGCGGCGACCCGTGCGATGTCCTCGTTGGAAGGCGGCGCGTTACGACTATCGCCGAAGATCCACGGGAATACTCCGAGGTGCGCAGCAAGCCCGGTCAGCATCAGGTAGGCATCGGCGAAGAAGCCCGGCCTCACGATCGTATGCGCGACTCCGGGCGTCATCGAGAACAGCCGATCGACGAGCCAGAGCTGACGGGTCATCAGCGCAGGATGCGAGGGGCTCGAGAGCCATTGGCTGAGGCCGACGATGTGTTCGAGCCCCGATTCCTGGGCGGCGACGGCGAACGCGACCGCGCCCTGAATCATGTAGGGATCGAAAGGCGGACAATAGTACGCACGCTGAACGTCTCTCAGCGCGTCGGCGACGCGCTCGACATCGCTCATCTCGGCGACCGCGATCTCAGCCCCCTGCGCCTTTAGCCGTCCGCTGCGAGAATCCTCTCGATGCACCATCGCGCGCACCGGATAGCCGGCCTTCAGCAGTTCCGCAACGACGAGGCTGCCCGTCTTGCCGGTCGCGCCGGTTACGAGAATCCTTGGCTTCTGCATGGTGATCTCCTGGCGTTTTGGTACCCATCGGTACCATCAGTTTGGCTAGTGTGGTACTATGCGGTACCGACTGTCAAGAGAGACGATTGATGCCCAGGACATCGCCGTCAGAAAAGCGCCGAAAAGAAGGCGACGACACTGCGGTGCGCGCGCGCATCCTCGATGCAGCCTTCACTTCGTTCATGAAGAGTGGCTTCGCGGCGACGAGCACGCTCGAGATCGCCACGCATGCGCGCGTTTCGAAGCGAGAACTCTATGCGCTGGTGGGCAACAAACAGGAAATGCTGATCGCGTGCATCAGCGCGCGCGCCAAGCGCTTGCAAGTGCCCGCTGATTTTCCCGTGCCGCACGATCGCGAGACCCTCGCGCACGTCCTGGCTGCCTTCGGGGGGCGGCTCGTCCGGGAAATAACCGATCCGACGGTCATTGCGGTATTCCGGCTCGCGATCGCCGAGGCGGTCCACGCGCCCGAGGTGGCGCAGGCGCTCGACTCCATCGGGCGCGAGACGAGTCGCGCCGCCTTGCGGCAAATCATGGCCGGGGCTCAAGGATCCGGACTTCTCATCGGGGATCCTGCCGACCTTGCCGAACAGTTCGGTGGGTTGCTGTGGGGCAATTTGATGGTCAGCCTGCTGCTCGGCGTCGCCAACCGACCGAATTCACGCGAAGTCGCGGCACGTGCGCGGGACGCCACGGCTGCGTTTCTGCAGCTTCATTGACACCCGGCGTTATCCGATCTCCGGCTCCAGCCGCAACACGCGTCCGTCGGTTTCGTCCGTGCAGACGTAAAGATAGCCATCGGGCGCCGCCCGCACATCGCGGATACGCCAGTTCTGGTCGTTCAGCAATTGTTCTTGGTCGACGACGTTTCCGTGCTCATCCAAATGGACGCGGCGCAAGTGCTTGAACGCCAACGCACCTACGAAAAGATCGCCCCGCCATGCTGGAAACTTGTCGCCGCGATACAGGGCAAGTCCCGACGGCGCAATCGACGGCGTCCAATAGATCACCGGCTGTTCGAGGCCCGCCCGCTGGGTATACGGAGAAACATAGGCGCCGGAATAGTCCATGCCATAGGTGATCACCGGCCAACCATAATTCCTGCGCGCCACGATGACGTTGAGTTCATCGCCGCCGCGCGGACCATGTTCTGTTTCGTAAAGCCGCCCGCTCTGCGCATCGAAGGTCAAACCCTGCTCGTTGCGATGGCCCCAGGAATAGATTTCCGGACGGACGGAGGCCTGTCCGACGAACGGATTGTCCTTGGGCACGCTGCCGTCTTCGTTCAGACGGACAATCTTGCCGAGATCGGAGCCCAAGTCCTGCGCTTTCTCGCGATATTCGAATCCTTCGCCGATTGTGAGTGCAAAGGTACCGTCGGCGAGGAACACCATTCGCCCGCCGTAGTGATTGTCCGTATCCTTCAAAGGCATGGCCTTGAAGATCACCTGCAAATCTTGGAGCGCGCTGCCGTCGAAGCGGGCGCGCGCCACTTGCGTGCCATTTGCGGCCGTCGTTCCGGCTGCATAGGTGAGGTACACGATATTGTTCTCTGCGAATTTCGGATGCAGGACGATGTCGAACAGCCCCGCTTGGCTGCCGGTATGCACGGCCGGCACACCCGAGATTGGCTCGGGGCGTAGCGCGCCGCCTTTAATCAGGCGCAACCGGCCCAAGCGTTCTGTCACCAGAATGGAATCGTCGGGTAGAAATGCCATCGACCAGGGATGATCCAACCCCTTTGCGATCTCGGTGACCTTGTAGCCGGTCTTGACCACTTTGGCCGGCTGCGGCGGGGGCGGTGGTCCGCGCAATTGCTCGGGTGCGACGTCGGCCGTTGCCGTTGCACAAATCGCAGCCGCCATCGCGACGACGAGAATTGACGCTCGAGTGGCAACCCCCTGGTTGGAACGATCATCCGTTATGATAGAGACTTCTTCTTTGCAGGACTCGCCCATGACACAGCCGTGGAAATCTTGGATACTGCGGATGCTACGCCGGGTAGTCGCGTTTGTCGTTGCTGCTGTCGCGATGGTGTTGCTGGGCTCTGCCGCCAGCTCATATTTGGTTCAACGGGCCTGGTCCGGTGCCGCGGGCCTTGCCGGCGCGACGGCGCCTGCCGCCATTCCGTTCGCCGATCGCATCTCCTGGGCCGGACATGATCTGGTAGGAATGTTCGTGCCTTACTCCATGGTGACCTCGATCGCATTGTTGGTCGCATTCCTGATTGCGGGCGTGCTGGCCCGCTTTACCGGTTTTCGCGCAATCGTCTTCGCCGTTGCCGGCGCATTGGCGCTCTTTGCGCTATTTGCGATCTTGAAAAACGTGCTGGGAACCGTGGGCATTTTCGGCGCGCGCGGGCCGATGGGTCTCGCGGCTCAGATGGCAGTCGGCGCGATGGCCGGCGTACTCTTCGCGCGGCTCACTGCGCCTCCCGCGACGTAACGCTGACTCTAGGGGCGCGGTGTCGCGCCGGGAGCGATCGGGCACTGCGGATACAAAGGGCAGTGACTTCCGGATCCGTGGCCACGTTGATGCGCATCCACTCGGATGCAGTTCCGTGCGGCGAGAACAACCGACCGGGTGCCAGCAACAGACCTTTTTCACTGCAGAGGACCGCCAGATCATCGCTGTCGCAACCCATATTCACCCAAAGAAACAGACCGCAGACAGACGCATTGAAAATTTTCAATCCGGCCTTGGTAAGCAGCCCGACAGTCTGCACACGGCACTCGATCAGGCGATGTCGCAACCGCTGTACATGCTGAACGTACTTATTTTCGACCAGGAGCTTATGGACGAGTCGCTCGTTCAGTTCAGGTGTCGTAAAGCCGCTGAAGATCTTGGCATCTGAAAGCCGGTCGGCGAGATCGGCGCGGCAGGCAAGGAAGCCGACGCGAATGTTGGATGCGAGCGTTTTGGAAAAGCTACCGGCGTACAGCACTCGATCCAGGTGATCCGCGGCGGCCAGCCTGGGCATGGTGGAGTCGCACAAGTCGGCATAGACATCGTCCTCGAAGACTAGAAAATCGTGTCGTCTCGCCATATCCAGTATTTGCGCGACGGCATCGGCGGACAGCGATACGCCGGTCGGATTTTGCGCGACCGAACTGATGATGAGCAATCGTGGCTTCTCCTTGAGCGCCGCGCGCTCCATCGCAACGAAGTCAGGCCCCGAAGGGGTGCAGGGCACGCTGACGACACGCGATCCATATGCCGACAACATGCCCAGCGCGCCGAACCAGCAGGGATCCAACACCAGCACAGCATCATCGGGTGCCAGCAGGGTTCGCAAGACCAGGTCCAACGCGTGCGTGATTCCGGTTGTCAGTACGATTTGTTCGGGCTGCAGCAGGATGTCGAGCACGGCCATTCGCTGCTGCAACACGGCTCGCAAGGGCTCATATCCTCGGCGGCTGCCATTTTCCAACCAGCGAGTGGGCGCCTGACGGCCGAGTGACCGAATCGCTGCGCCCAAGTCAATCGCCGCAAGCCAAGCCGCGGGCAGAAGTCCCAGGCCGGGTCCGTGAGCGGCCGAATCCGCCAGCATGTTTCGCATCAACCAGCTCAGATCGATTTTAGGCTTCTGGTAGCCCTTGGGCGCGAGCGATCGGCTCGCCCTGCCGAGCACGTAGAATCCCGATCCGCGGCGCGCTTCCACGTAGCCGCTCGCGACCAGTTGTCCGTAGGCCTCAACGACGGTGAAGGGAGAGACGCCGCGTTCCCGGGCCAACGCGCGGACGGACGGCAGCCGCATGCGCGGTCGAAACACCTCGCCGTGTATACGCTTCTTGACCCACTGGACGCAGTCTTCGACCCGCGTCTGACCCGATCTGACTGCTTTTCCGGGCATCCGTCCTCTTCCGAACTGTGCTGTTCGATTTTACGCAAAGTGTATCGGGACTGTACTGGTCAACAAGCATAGCTTAGGTCCATCGATGGAGGATCAAGAAATGTGTAGGAAGCGCAGTCTCGAGCTGCTCGTGGTTGGAACTTTGCTGGGCATATTGAACCTTGGAGTTGCCGCGGCCGATGCTCCGCAGACCGACTGCCATGTCGGGACTTATCGCTTTACAAACGGCCCAGACGTCGACATCGGAAACAGCGGCACCGGCAAGCTGCGATGGCGCCGCGAAGACGGCACTTCGGGCCAGCTCACGCGTACCGACGATGGGAATTGGACGAGTACTCTCGGCTGGACAGGCAAGCCTGACGGTATTCGTGTCATTTTCCCGGCCTGCGGCAGCGACGGAATTAGTTTCGACGGCAGGCAAGGGACCCGAGTCGCATTTGATGTCATCGAGACTCAGTTTGCCGTTGAGGATGCAAAGCTGGCAGGACGCCTGGTGATGCCCAAGGGGACCGGGCGCGTGCCGGTCGTGGTACTCGTTCACGGCTCAGAGAATGACTCAGCGCTCGATTCTTACCCACTGCAGCGCCAATTTCCCTCCGCCGGCATTGGCGCCTTCGTGTATGACAAGCGGGGCACCGGCGCATCGACCGGTCAATACACCCAAGATTATCTCACGCTCGCCAATGATGCGATCGCCGCCATGCGCGAAGCGAAACGTCTCGCAGGTCGTCGCGCGGCTCGTGTCGGCTATCATGGCGGCAGTCAGGGCGGCTGGGTCGCGCCATTGGCGGCGCGCATCGAGCCGGTCGATTTTGTCGTTGTCGCCTTTGGCTTGGCGATCTCACCGTTGCAGGAGGACCGCTCCGCGATTGCCCTGGATGTGACGCGCCATGGGTATGGAGCCGATGTGATGGTCAAGGCCATGCAGATTGCCGATGCCGCGGCGGCGATTCTGATCAGCAACTTCCAGGACGGCTACGATCAACTCGATGCGCTGCGCAAGCGCTACGGAACGGAGCCCTGGTTCCACGACATCCATGGCGATGTCACCTGGTTGCTATTGGAGAAATCTCCCGAAGAACTGCGCGTGACCGGTCCCAAGCTTTTCGCCGGGGTGCCGCTTCACTACGATCCGATGCCCGTGCTGCAAAACCTCACGGTGCCGCAGCTCTGGATCCTCGGCGAAGATGACGTTGATGCGCCCAGTGCGGAAACTGCAAGGCGCCTTCGAGTGCTCAACGCCGCCGGCCATCGGATATCCGTGGCCGTGTTTCCCGGCGCTGAGCATGGCATCTACGAGTATGAAACGGCAGCCAATGGAGAGCGTCTTTCGACGCGCCAGTCGAACGGCTATTTTAGGATGATGCGCGACTTCATCCTCGGCCGCACGCTCGAACCACAGTATGGAACGGCAATCCTCACTCGAGTCCCGTTGCATTAGTGCCGCATTCAAACCCCTTTAGGATCGCTCTGGACATCGGTGCATGGCGCTATAACGGACGCCTGGAGATGGCCGCGGCGCCAGAATCCGTCGCATGGCTCTCAGCGCGACTGCCGCTTGAGGGAATGGCCCTTCATGCCAGTTGGTCGGGTGAAGCGGCGTGGATGCCCTTAGAGCACGACGTGGCGCTCGACGAGGAGAACGCTGTCACTCATCCGCATCCGGGCCAGATTCTGCTGTATGCAGGACCTAAAAGTGTCCCGGAACTGCTCATACCCTACGGCTTCTGTGTGTTTGCCTGTCGTGCCGGAGGCCTCGCCGGAAACCATGTGATCACACTGGAGGATGATTTCTCAAGCTTGAGCTTCCTCGGGCAGGCCCTGCTGCATAAGGGCGCTCAGACCTTGCGTCTACGCGTGGTGGACGAGGGTGACTGATGGCCGCCAAATGCTGTGGTCCCCAATTTCAGCGACGTAGTGGTGGTTGCCAATGAGCCGAGGCCTTCCCAAGATGAGCGATTCGGCCGCCGTGAGGATTGGCAATGCGCGTTGCAAGCATGGGTCATGCGGTCTTTGCCGCGACGATGATCATTCTTGGGCTCATGGGTTTGATCCCGGGCGACTTCGCCCCGATATGGCAACCGGTACCTAGGGGACTACCGGGACGCGAGGCGCTGGCCTATCTCTGCGCTGTCATCTCGTTTGCATGCGGGCTGGGCCTGCTTTGGCGCCGCGCAGCTGCCGCCGCTGCGCGCGTGCTGTTCGTTTATCTACTGCTGTGGATGCTGGTGTTCAAGGGGCGCTTCATCATTCTCGCGCCCACCGTTGAAGGCTCGTACCAAAGCTGCGGCGAGAATGCGGTAGTCGTCGCGGCCGCCTGGATACTGTATGCCTGGTTCGCCACTGACTGGGACCGGCAGCACCTGAGCTTCGCGGTCGGCGACAAAGGCGTGCGCATCGCGAGGGTGCTCTACGGCGTGGCCTTGATCGCCTTCGGCCTGTCGCATTTTGTCTATGTCGAATTGACCACGCCGTTGGTGCCGGCCTGGCTGCCGGCGCACCTGTTTTGGGCGTATTTCACCGGTTGCACTTACCTGGCGGCGGGCGCAGCGGTGATCATCGGTGTGTGGGCCAGGTGGGCAGCGCTGCTCTCGGCCTTGCAAATAGGCGGCTTCACGCTGCTTGTGTGGATACCCATCCTGGCGGCAGGCCACATCAACGATCAGCATTGGGTCGAATTCGTCGTTTCCTGGACGCTGACGGCGGGCGCCTGGGTCGTGGCGGACTCCTACCGCGGCGTACGATAGAAGATCAAGCTGTGCCGGTGGTGGTGCGCACGCATCCGTGCGTGCGGCTTTTCGCCGATGGGCACCCTGACGAACGTATCCGTACTGCCGGGTACCAGCGGCGATTTTGATTGAGGCGGCGGGCTTTCGCGCGGTCGCAGCTAGCACCCGAGAATGCAATATGTTAGGTGCGGACCGCCGACAAACCGCGGATGCGATAGAACGCGTAACCGATCACGTTTGTCAGAACAATGGTGGTGCTGATCTTGATGGCGAAGTGGAGGGGATTGGGGACGTCGACAAAGGGATAGACGCTGGTGGCGCAGGTAAAGAGCGTCGCACAAAAGCCAACGACACAGAGCGCGGCGACCCAGGTTGGGATGCGCGCCCGAACGAGCTTTGCGCCGACCAGGGGAATCGCGAACATCGCCAAATAAGCGAGGCCGTAAAGGATATTCGACGCATTGTTGAGGACCGCGAAAGCCTCGGCTGCACGGACGCCGGCGGAGGCAAGAACGAGCAGCGCGGCGACAAGAATGGTGGCAACGAGAATGGAGTTGGTTGGGGTGCGGTAGCGCGGGTGAAGGCGGGAGAACCAGGAGGGAATGAGGTGGTCCCAGCCCGCGACCATCGGCAGCCGGGTAACGCCGGTGAAGATGAAGCTGGCGGCGCCGAGAATGCGGATCTGCAGAAGCAGAATGACCAGTTGCGCCACCAGGTTGGCAAAACCGGAATCCCCGAAAGCCAGGCGAAGCGCCTGCGGAATGGGCGCGATGTAGTTGATCGTCGTTCCGCTGAGCTCGTGAAAAGCCAGCACGGAGGCGGTTCCGAGCGTGAACATGAGAAAGATAATGGGTGAAGCGATGAGAATGGAGCGGCCGATATCGCGGCTGGGTGCCTTCGACTCGCCGGCCATGATGGCGATGTACTCAATGCCGGCTGCCGCGAACAGCGTCTGACCGATGAGGGCGAGCGAGGTCGGGCTGGAATCGGGAAGCCGCAGATCGAAGGGTGCGAAATGGATGGGCGCGTGATGCCAGAGCGCCCAGAGCGGTGCGAGGATCAGCAACGCGAACGCCGTGATCATGGCAAGGCCCGAGATGTTGTGAATCCATTTGCCGATGGCGAGACCCCGAACTGCGGAGAGCGCCAGCAAGGTGAGAACGCCGGCAAGAAAACAGAAAACGACGAGGTGATTTTCCGGAATCCAGGCGGCCCGAGGGCCGACCATGAAGGCGAACTCGCTGGGGATTTGAAACAGGATCGTGGCAATGGTGGAGAGGGCGTACGCCCAGATGTTCCAGGCGACGAGAAAGCCGGCTGTGTCGCCAAAGGCGCGGCGGGTCCACACGTAAAGGCCGCCCTCGAGTGGCATCTCACGATTGAGGTGATAGACCGCAGCAGCCATGGGTAGGTAGAACGCTCCGAAGGCCAGCAACCAGACGACCGTTTGCGCATGGCCGAGACCCGCGGCGATGCCTACCCACGCGCTGCCCACGACGGTGAGCACCTGGGACAATACGAGATCGCGAAGGTTGAGCTGGCGCGAAAGGGGCTGAGCGGCGGCAGATGCGATGGCGGAGGACTGTGTATCGCTACTCATTTGCCGCCACGATTGTATGGCACGCGTGCGCCATACGTACACAAATTGGGCGTGGGGTTATGGGCTAATGCGATCTTGACCTAAGCGCTCAAGTGACTGCGCGATAAGATGTTTGGGCCATGGACATCAAAGCACAGCTCTCGCGCTGGTGGGCGACAGAGCTCGGGTCCGAGGCTGCGCCGGACCTTGTAGATCTCAATCGCGCCATCGAGCGCCTCTCCGCGGTTCAACGCATCGAGCGCGCCGCCGAGCTTTTCCCCGCCAATCATGTGCTGACTTCGAGCTTCGGCGCCCAGTCGGCGGTCATGTTGCACCTGGTGAACAGCGTCATTCCGGGCGTTCCCGTGGTGTTGCTCGACACGGGGTATCTCTTCCCGGAAACCTATTCTTTCATCGATGAGCTGACCAGCCGGCTCAATCTCAACCTCCGCGTATTTCGGGCCGACTCGTCTCCGGCATGGCAAGAGACCCGATTCGGCAAGTTATGGAATCAGGGCCTGGTGGGAATCGAGCGCTACAATCACATCAATAAACGGGAACCCTTCGACCGCGCGCTGCATGAACTTCAGGCGGGGACATGGTTCGCGGGACTGCGCCGCGTGCAAGCTCAGACGCGCTCACAGATTGTACCGATTGAAATCAAGCGCGGCCGATACAAGGTTCATCCGATCTTTGACTGGAGCGATCGGGACATCGGCCGTTATCTGGAAAGAAATCATTTGCCGTACCACCCCTTATGGCAGAAGGGCTACGTGTCGATCGGCGATTGGCACACGACCCGCTCGCTCTCCGAAGTGCAAAGGCCGGAAGAACTGCGATTCTTTGGGCTAAAGCGCGAATGCGGCCTGCACGAATAATGCCGCGTACGGGTCAAGGCTAACCGAAGAGCATTCGCTCGCTCAGCGTGCCCAGCATCACTGCGATGAGTGTGCGTGTGATTCGAGCCGGCAGCCGGAGCGTGACGCGCGAGGCAATCAAGACACCGGGGATCGAGCCCAGCAGAAGCGCGGCCAGTATGTTGAAGTTCACATGGCCGAGAAATGCATGCCCCATCCCCGCAATCAGCGTGACCGGCAGCGCATGCGCGATATCCGTCGCAACAAGCCGGTCTGAAGTGAGCCTCAAAGGATAGAGAGCCAACAGCATGACGACGCCGAGTGCCCCAGCACCGACCGAGGTCAATGTGACCGCGACACCCAGCAGCAATCCCGCGATCGATGTGAGCAGAAATTTGTGGCGTTCCACACGCACCAGCCAACGCGCCGTAATCTTGAGACCGAGGCGCTGGAGCGCCGGCTGAAAAATGAGCGCCAAAGCGGTGAGCGCCAGAATGATCGCGAGCGCGCGCGAGGTGATCGCATCGGCTGCAGTCGGCGTATGGCGCGTGAGCCAAAGACCGAAAACCACCGCCGCCGTTCCGGGGATGCTGCCGAGCAAGAGGCGTCCGACGATCTGCCAGTCCACACGCCGGCTGAATCCGAACGAGGCTGTCGCCACCAGCTTGGTGGTTGCGGCGAACAAGAGGTCCGTTCCCACGGCGACCGCCGGGGATTGGCCGAACAGCAGTACCAGCAGCGGCGTCATCATCGACCCGCCACCCACGCCGGTCAGGCCCACCATGGTTCCGACCACAAGGCCTACGGCTGCGTACAGAAGGGTGTCGGTCATAGCATTGGATAGCCTAGCAAGCGCCGCCGGTGTCCCTTAGACCAGGTTGCCATAAGTGTATAGCCCGCGGCGCCATAGTAGACTGTTTGCACCGACGCACCCGTCGCGGTGCGCTGCAGCATCGAGCATGAGTGTGATTGACCGACGAGCATTGCTATCCAATTGCCTGACCTGCGCGTCGCTCGCGCTTGTACCGCAGTGGCTTCGTGCAAGTGCCTCGGAACTGCTGACCCGAGCCGTCCCCTCGACCGGCGAGCGACTTCCGGTGATTGGACTTGGCAGTTCCGCCTCCTTCCAGCGCTCAGCGAACCGCGACGAGCTACAGGGTCTCACTGAGGTGCTGAAACTGATGATCGACCAGGGCGCAAAGGTATTTGATACCGCACCAAGTTACGGCGCCGCAGAGGCAGTGGCCGGCCGTATCGCAAAGGAATTGGGGATCGCCGAAAAGATTTTTTGGGCAACCAAGACGGAGCCTTCTTATGGCAGCGACGATGCCGCGTCCGCACGCGCTGAAATTCAAGAGTCCGTCAGGAAACTCGGCGTAAAGAAACTGGACCTTGTCCAGGTACATAACCTGGGCAATTTGCAAACCAAGTTGACTGTTTTAAAGGACCTCAAAGGTCGCGGTCTCATACGCTATCTCGGCGTGACGACAACGTTTTCCGGCCAATATTCCGAGCTGTTGAATTGCATGCGCAATGAACGCCTCGATTTTATCGGCATTGATTACTCGATCGAAGACCGCGAGGTGGAAAAGCGGATCCTGCCCCTGGCGATTGATCGAGGCATTGCAGTGCTGGGTTACGAGCCGTTCGGCCGCAGCAGCTTGTTCAAACGAGTGGCGGGTGCGCAAGTGCCCCCATGGGCGCAAGAGGCCGGCATGAAGACGTGGGCGCAGTTCTTCTTAAAGTTTGTCATTGGTCACCCGGCGATAACCGTGGTGACACCCGCAACGAGCCAACCGAGTCATATGTTGGAAAATCTCTCCGGCGGAATTGGCCCACTGCCGGACGAGGCGATGCGCAAGCGGATGATTGCCGCAATGGACAATCTACCGCGCGGCTAGGGATACACGGCAAGTCAACGTGATAGCAGCGCCACCGGCCCTTTGGGCCCGGTGATCGTGGCCGCCAACTGCGCCTTATTCGATTGGCGGATCTGCACATCGAGTTGTAATTTGACGGCCAGCGCTTTGAGAGCAGTCGGATCGGGCGTGTCAATTCTAAAATCGGTCAGTCGACATCCCGTGGGCGCGTCCGCTGACGGATGAACTGAATGGGAGTCCCATTCAATGAAAAACGGTAGCACGCCATCGCGAACGTCCTTGAGGGCCAGAGTCTTCCAATTCAACGTCGTTCCGTTCGGACGCGATCGCGAGCCTGGATTCGGACCCAGGCATTCGATGCCGTCCCCTCGCAGCAGCGCCGCGAATTCGTTCAGGTCATGCCGATGGGCGGCCCAACCCACCAGCGCCGGATTCTTCAGGCCCGCCAAACTGCGAGGATCGCTCGATGCGGGTTGCGAAGGATCGGGCGCAATGATTTCCAAGTATCGCGAAGGGCCCAGCGAGAGCAACGCGTTTTTTGTTCCGGCGCCCGGATGCACCCCACCGGCCGCAGCTCGAACTCCGGTCCTCTGGTAAACATAGTCAATGCCGGCATCCAAGTCGTTGCAGCCTAATAGGACGTGGTCGAGAATTTTCGGCACTGTGTCTGTATCCGGCCATGCCATACGAGGTGCCGCCATCAAGCTGGCGGCTGCGAGAGTAAACACGCGTCGCGTAACCGTTCTCACGGGGGTATGCTACCGATTCTGCGCACTTTATAGAATAGGATGCCGCATCAACCGGCGGGGAATCTAACTGGAGGGATTGCATATGCAAAAAATCGCGCGCTCTTTATTGCTGGCCATTTCAATCGGCATCGCCACGGCCGCGTCGTCGCAAACGCCGCAGCCCGCCGCACCGGCCCTCGATCCCGCCTGGAAAGTGCCTGAGGTCGTTGCCTTCATCGGTCTGAAGAAGGGAGACAAGGTGGCCGATATTGTCGGCGGTCGCCTCACGGGAGCTCTCGCCGAGGCCGTCGGTCCAACCGGAAAGGTTTACGCCGTGGAAACCGCCGAAATCGTCAAGGGCCATCCCCAAATAATGGATCGGATGAAGGCGCTGGCGTCGCAATCGCCCAATGTCGTGGTCAGTGCCGAGCCTGTTGCCACTCCGCTGCCCCCGGGACTCGACGCTGTGTTCATTCGGCAGAATTATCACGATCTCTACGACAAGTTCATGGGACCTGTGGATGTACCCGCGTTCAACAGGGGGGTCTTCGCGGCGCTGAAGCCGGGCGGCGTCTATGTCGTGCTGGATCACGCAGCGGTCGCGGGCTCGGGGATTAGCGCAACCGATACGCTGCACCGTATCGATCCGGCGAGGGTCAAGACGGATGTGCTTGCGGCCGGCTTCAAGCTCGACGCCGAGAGTTCGATTCTCGCCAACGCCGGCGACGATCATACCAAGGGCGTGTTCGACGCTTCCGTCCGCGGCCACACCGACCAGTTTCTGTATCGGTTTAAAAAGCCGAAGTGACGGCAGGTCGGATTTAGCATCGCTCGCTTAGCCCGCGCACCTTAGCCGGGCGCGGGCTTTCATTTGCGACGCTTTCGAGCGCGCAGCCATGCGCGAATGCCTGAGCGTCGCCGCGCCTTGGCGACAGCGCCCTTTGCATTGCGGAGCGCGCGCCGTGCCCAGAGGAACTCGGTTGCCAGGATAGCGATGCCGGCCGCGACGATCAGCAATCCGGGCCCCGGCAATACCAGCAAGGCGATGCCCACCAACACCACGGTGCCGCCGACCAGCGCAACAATTACTTTCTTCACGCGATCCACTGTACCCGATCGCCCCCTCTGAGAGGTGCCCTGGCCCCAGTGCGCTAGACTTGTAAAAATGTTCAGACGCGTTTCATTGCTGTTCCTGGCGCTGCTCGCGGCTCAGGCAGCGATGTCCGCCGGTTTCGATATCAAACCGGAACAAAATGTCCTAAAGCGATTGCTGGGAGACAGAGCCGCGCAGTTCGAGTTGGCTGCGATGGATGACGCTGGCGGGCATGAGCGATTTCGCATCACGAACGCCAATGGGCGCATCAAGGTCGAAGGTACGACGCCGAGCTCACTGCTCTTCGGCGTCAATTGGTACCTGAAATATGTGGCGCACGTCCAGATTTCAACCAATGGAACGCGCTTGGGCCCTGCGCGCGCGTGGCCGTTGCCGCCCACCGCCATCGAAGGCGAAACCCCCTACGCCTACCGCTATGCGCTCAACCAGAACATCGACGGCTATACCGCGCCTTATTGGAGTTGGACACGCTGGGAGCACGAAATCGATGTGCTGGCACTGTCCGGGATCAACGCGATGATCGTTGAGCGTGGCATGGAGTCCGTGCTGTATGAAACATTTCGAGAGGCCGGATATGCGGACGAAGAGATCCGCGGCTGGATCACGCAACCCGCGCATCAGAATTGGCAATTGATGGGCAACCTGTGCTGCTTCGAAGGTCCGATCAGCAAGCAGCTGATGCAAAAGCGGGTACGATCGGCCCGGCAAATCATCACGCGCCTGCGCGAGCTTGGAATCACCCCGGTGCTGCCGGGCTTCTACGGCATCGTGCCCGCCGATTTTCAGAAGAAATTTCCGAGCGCTCATGTGCTCGCGCAAGGCGAATGGGCCGGATTCACGCGGCCCGGATGGCTCGACCCGCGTGACCCGATGTTTCAGAAGCTCGCGAGCGCATTCTACCGTCACCAGCATGAGCTGTTTGGCGACAGCAGCGTGTACGACATGGAGGTGTTCCAGGAGGGCGGCGATTCCGGCGATGTCCCCGTGCCGGAGGCCGCGCGCGATGTTCAGAAGGCGCTCACCGCGGCGCACCCCGATGCGAGCTGGATGATGCTCGCTTGGCAGGGGAATCCGCGCCAGGATTTGTTGAGCGGCGTCGATCGCCGGCATCTGCTCATCATCGATATCGATCACGACCGCGTACCGCGTGATGATCGGATGAAGGATTTTCGCGGCGCGCCCTTCCTATTCGGCGGCATCTGGGAATTCGGCGGTCGCACCACCTTGGGCGCGAATGTTGAGAATATCACCGGCCGCCTGCAGCGCCTGGGAAAGACCAACAGCAATATGGCCGGCACCGCCGTTTTTACGGAGGGCCTGGATACCAATCCATTTGCCTTCGATCTATTCACAGAGATGGCATGGCGAAAAGCGCGGCTCGACACAGCTGAATGGACTGCGGCTTACGTGCAGCGTCGATATGGTGCCGCGGATCCGCATGCGCTCGCGGCGTGGAAAGCGCTGCTCAATACCGCCTACGCCATCCAAATAGATGCGGTCAATTTCAATAGCGAACGCGACGCCGCCCAGGAATCTCTCTTCAACGCACAGCCCAGCCTGACGGTAAACCGTGCGTCGAACTGGTCGCCCGAAGGGATGCGCTACGATGCCGATGCATTCAAGCAGGTGCTGCCCGAGATGCTCAAGGTCGCGCCGCAGCTGCGCGCGAGTGAAACGTACCAATTCGATCTGGTGGATATCGCGCGCCAAACATTGGCCAATGAGAGCCGAGTACTGTTGCCCCGGATTAAATCAGCGTTCGATGCGAAAAATCATGAACAATTCCATGCCTTGACGCAGCAGTGGCTGGACCTGATGGACTTGCAGGATCAACTGCTCGCCTCGAGCCGGTTTTTCCTGGTGGGCACCTGGCTTGGCTTTGTCCCGGCGTGGGCTTCGACTCCCGAAGAAGCGGCGCTGCTCAACCATGACGCGCGCTCCATCCTCACGACCTGGGGCGACCGAAAAGCCAGTGAAGGCGCCGATCTGCATGACTACGGGAATAAAGACTGGGCTGGACTCACGCGCGACTACTATCGCGTCCGGTGGCAGGCTTTCTTTGCGTCGCTCGACGCCGAATTGAGCACGGGGATCAGCGGCAAGCAGATTGACTGGTTCGAGTTGGGCGACGCCTGGAACCACGATGTTCATCCCTATCCCAGCCGGCCGCAGGGCGATACGTATGGCATCGCCACACGCATTGCGCAATCGCTGAGCTCATCGCATTGATGTGCCAAGATCCCGTCTCAGCCGTGGGTTAGTGCTGCGCCTGCCAGGTCGCTATCTCGGCATCCACAACATCGAGCATGTTGCCCTGGACTAGGGGGATATCGTAGGGATGAAGCCCCCAACCCGGCGCTATCTCCTGGCCTTGGAGCCTGATGGTGTTTTTGGCGGCGAATTGTCCCGGCACAACGGTGACGACGAAGGTGTTGGCGCCGTTCGAATCCATTTGGCACCGGCCGGTTAGCTGGCCGATTGCCTCCACCCACGCAGGAGGATTCGCGCCCGGATAGTAGAACTTGAGCGTGGCAGAACCCCCCGCAGGGGCTGCGGGATTGACGCACGCGCTGGCGAACCCATCGCCTCGGGCACCGCCAAATATCGGAGACGATGTGTCGCCCGCGAGATAGCTGCCCCACGCATAGACGCAGCCAGTCTGCGCGGCCGAGGAACAGGTCGGAATGTGGGTGAACGTGCCCCCGACCTTTCCGCCGGGAGGTACGGCCAGCGAGGGGTCACCGGCGAGAAATGCCGACACCAATAGCGCTTGGCTCGTGGTTCCATCGATGCTTCCCGCGATTAACTGCTGCAGCAATATCGACCCTTGGCTGTGCCCGACGATGACGACTCCGCGACCCTTGTTGTCGTGCTGGAGGTAATAGGCCCACGCCGCCTGCACATCGTCCATCGGGGGGTTACCCGGTCCTGGCCCGCCTCCGCCGTGATTCAGACCGTGGTTGGTTACCTGGCGATAGATGGGCGCAAACACACGGCAGCGCGAGGAGAGTCTGCCCACCTGTTGTCGAGTGACAGCCTGGATGATCGGACTGTCGGTGAGATCCGCATAATACGTTTGTTCTTGGGACACGGTCGGATAAACGTAGAAGCAGTCGATGGGCGGATTCGCGGCGGGAGTAAACGGCTGCGCTTGGGTGCTGCCGTTAGCGTTTAGAACCAACGCATCCAACCCGGTCGTGCAAGGGGCATTGGATCCAGGGCGACACACCCAGTGAGCGACGACTGAATAGTCAGTGGCATCGGCCGGCGGCGGTGGCGGCGGCGGTGCTGGTGGCGATGGCGGCGGTGCCGGTGGTGCAGGCGGCGGTGCCGGTGGTGCAGGCGGTGGTGCCGGCGGCGCAGGCGGCGGTGATGGCGGCGGTGCCGGCGGCGGTGCCGGTGGTGCAGGCGGTGGTGCCGGCGGCGCAGGCGGCGGTGATGGCGGCGGTGCCGGCGGCGGTGATGGCGGCGGTGCCGGCGGCGGTGATGGCGGCTTTGCCGGCGGTGGCGATGGCGGCTTTGCCGGCGGCGGTGATGGCGGTTGTGCCGGCGGTGGCGATGGCGGTTGTGCCGGCGGCGGCGATGGCGGTTGTGCCGGCGGCGGCGATGGCGGTTGTGCCGGCGGCGGCGA
>Ga0193753_10000035_pt1 | contig 137619 bp, 109 predicted proteins | sample H1c2metaG_FD_144925 | JGI IMG/M metagenome (GOLD analysis project Ga0193753, IMG submission 144925) | Soil microbial communities from a riparian zone of the East river system, Colorado, United States - H1c2 | ecosystem: Environmental > Terrestrial > Soil > Riparian zone | place: USA: East...
CGCGGCGCCGAGTAGCCGTAGTACACCACGCCGGTGTCGACCGTGACTTCGGTCGTTTGGATCACGCCGTCGTTGTTCGCGTCAGCGTAGTGGAAGGGCCGAAGGAAGACACCGTTCACGGGCAAGCCGGTCGAATCGCGAATGGTGTTCACGCCGATCGTCTTGTTCGGCGCGCCGTTATTGTCCACGCCGAGCGTGCCGACCTTGTTCGAGTTGTGCGAACCGGACAGCGTCACGTCCCAACCGAAATTTCGGTGATCGACGATCTGCGTGTTGATGGTCGTCTCCCAGCCGTTGTTCTGCACCGCGGCAAGGTTCGAGCGCACGGTGGTGGCCGATGGTGCGGCGGACGTCGCGATCGGCAGGGCGATGAGCGCGTCCTTGGTGTTCTTATTGTAGTACGTGACGTCGAGGTTCACGCGATTGCCGAACAGCTTCGACTCGAACCCCGTCTCGAACTCGCCCGAGCGCTCCGGCTTCAGGTTCGCGTTTCCGATCGCGTTCTCGATCAGACCCGTCGTCGGAATGTTGTTGATGTTGACGGTCGTCGCGGTGAACGTGCGCAACGCGTCCGTCGGCAGCGGTTGCACGCCCGACTGTCCATATGCCGCGCGCAGGCGGAACGTATTGAGGAAATCATAGTGCGGGAAGAAGCTCTCATCCGACACAATCCATGAGAGGCTCGCCTTGGGATAGTAGACGCGCTGGAAGTTCGAACCAAACGCGCTGTTCTGGTCGGTGCGCACTGCCAACGTGAGGAACATGCGGTCACGAATACCTGCCTGCTCCTGCAGATACACGCCGAGCGTCTTGACCGCCGTGGGCTGCTGATCGGTCGCGGTCTTTGTCGCCGCGTCCTGCACGCGCTGCGCTCCAGGCGGCAACGTCGTGCCCGTTGCGGACGTGTTTTCCGTCTCGGTGTTGACGTAATCGCCACCGACCGACGTCTTCATGTTGAGCCAACCCTTGGGATTCCACGACATGTTGCTGACCGCCTTCGCCGTGAAATTGCGCGTCGAGAGGTGGTTGTCGACGACAAAGCCCAACCGGTTCGTGCCGAAGTCTGGGCATTCGGCAAAGCGGCAGAGATTGAGATAGGACTGCGACGCGAAGTCGACGCCGACCGTTCCGCTATTCTGCATCCACGTGATCGGACGCCACTGCGCGTCGGCACTCCCGGTGAGACGCTGAATGCCTTCCGACGTGACCTGCTGAAACACCTGCGCCGGCGAGAAACGCGCAAACCCTTTAAGAGATTCGCCCGTGGGCCCGATGCAGGTGTAATCCAGGTTACAGGAGGCGGTCCCGCTCGTGAGGTAGATCAGTCCGCCGACGCCGTTGACGTTGTTGTCCACGTTCGGCGCGCGCTGATCGGTCTTGGAGAAGCCGGCGTTCATCGCGAGATCGAACTTCGGGTTGACGGCCGCATTCAAGTTCATGCGGAGGTTGGTGCGCTGCAGTGCCTCGGGATTGACCCACTCGTCTCGAAGCGGCGTCTGGAGTGAATCGCGAAGGAACTGCTGGGCGAACGACGGCATGTGGTACGTGCCGAGCTCGTTGAACAACTCGCCGCTCGTGAAATAGCGCACGGCATCGTTACCGCCGCTGATTTGCAAACCGTAGTTGGAGTTGTGCCCAGTCTGAAACGGCCGGATGCTCTTGTCCATCGCCACGTTGATCGACGTCAGGCTGTCGGGGATACACGTGGTCGGGGATGCCGTCGACAACTGGCATCGCGTGGGAGTCGCCGAGTTTGGTGCGTGGCCCCAGAGCGCGTACGTCGCGGGATACTCGTTGCGATCCTGAACCGTGCCGCCTTCGGCGAACCAGTTCCAGCGCGTGCTCCCGGCCCGGCCCTTCTTGGTCGTGATGACGACGACGCCGTTCGCCGCAGCCGTACCGTAGAGCGTGGCGGCCGACGGTCCCTTCACGATCTCGATGTCTTCGATCTCTTCCGGCGAGATCGAGTTCATGAAACTGAAGTTCGTGCCGCCAAGGTTCGCGTTGATCCCACCCGACGCGATTCTGACGCCGTCGACGATGAAGATCGGATCGTTGTTCAAGCTGAGCGAGTTGGCGCCGCGAATGCGGATCACCGGAGCCGCGCCCGTCATGTTTGGCGGACTGACGACGACGCCTGGCGCCTTTGCAACGAGAAGGTCGGAAATGTTCGAGATCGACGATTCCTCGACCGCCTTGGAGGCACTGATCGTCGACACGGCGTTTCCGAGCTCGACCTTTCGTTGTTCGCCCGTTGCCGTCGTGACGACGTCTTGCAGCTTCACGATCGCCTGAGCCATGGCGAAGTCGAGCGTGGGCGTTGCGCCCGACGCAATCGCGATCGGCTTCTTCTGTTCTTGATAGCCGACGCGGAGGACACGAATCTCGACGGTCCCCGCCGGGATACCGCGCAGTGTGTATCGCCCATCGGCATTCGTCAGCGCGCTGACGGTGGAGCTCACGACCATCACTCTCGCGTCGGAAAGCGGCGCGTTGGTCCCCGCGTCGGTGACTCGGCCGGTCAGCGTTGCGGACTGCGCCTGCAACGCCGCCGGAACCGCGAGCACGGCGAACCCTGCTAGCGCGAAGCGAAGGTATGCACCCACGCTCCGCACCCGTGACGACAATTTCATGTTGTACGCCCCCTGAGAATTGAACCCGCGTTCCGCAGCCACCACGCGCGGCTGCGACATCTGGAGTTCAACCCTGAGGACGGCCCGCTTGGTCACGTAGGATTCTCTCATTGCCACTCGTCGCGCACGACTGGGCTCATCCGCCGATGCGTGATAACCGGGGCATCTGAGATCTCTCATTTCGAGGCGGCGCAGGGCCAATGCGGCCGTGCATTGCCGCGAGCAGGCGGATTGGAGGGACGTACCGCTCGATGACTCTAGCGGACGCGGCGGTATGGAGTGGGCCGACCCTGCGGGCGCTCGCCAAAAACACAAAAGAATCGCAAGGGTCTTGACGGACTCCGCTGTCGTGTCATCATGTCATTTTGCGTTTCCTATCAAACACGCCTCCACACCGAGTCACGTGACAACCCAAGCCGCACCCCGCGTCCAATGGATGTACACGCCGGGGGTGACCCCCACTTCGCGGGCAATCAATCACGACACGCGCTGGCATCCCGCCGCTCGCATCGCCTTTCGGTTCTGCCTGGTCTACTTCGGGCTCTTCGTCCTCACGACGCAAATGCTCCCGGAGATGTGCCCGATCCGCGGACTCGATGAGCATGACCTCGGCACGCTCCCGCCGATCCGCAATCTCGTCCTGTGGATCGGTGCGCATGTTTTGCGGATCAGTCGCCCGATCGGCTTTGCGGCCACGGGAAGCGGCGACAAGACGTTCGATTTTGTGTTGGCGTTCACGCTGCTGTGCATCGCCGCCGCGACCACGCTGATCTGGACGGCCGCCGCCAAGCGCCGCGACAACCACGAGCGCGCCTTCAAATGGTTTCGCCTCTTCATCCGATTGGCACTCGCCACGACAATGCTCAGCTACGGATGGGCAAAGGTCGTCCCGCTGCAAATGCCGACGCTCTGGCTCAACGGCCTGGTAGAGCCGTTTGGCAATCTCTCGCCGATGGGTGTGCTGTGGAATTCGATCGGCGCGGCGCCGGCATATGAGATCTTTGTTGGCCTGGCCGAAGTGTGTGCTGGTCTGCTCTTGTTTTGGCCGCGGACCGCGACGCTCGGAGCGGCAATGTGTCTCATGGACGCGATCGAGGTCTTCACCCTGAACATGACGTACGATGTCCCCGTGAAGTTGTTTTCGTTTCATCTCGCGCTCATGTCGCTATTCCTGCTCGCGCCCAACCTCATTCGGCTGTTCAAACTGTTCGTTCTGCATTCCACCTCATCGATTCGCGAAGAACCCCTCCTCGGGCGCAGCGTGGTCGCGCGCCGCAACGCGGTCGCCGCCCAGATCGTCTACGGCGCGGTCATGATGCTGTATTGCGGCTACTACGCCGCGTATGATTGGTCGCATGCAGGAGGCGGCGCCCCCAAATCTGCATTGTTCGGCATTTGGGATGTGAACATCATGACGGTCGACGGCAAGCCGCGCGCGCCACTGCTCACCGACTCGACGCGTTGGCGCCGGCTCATCTTTCAGATGCCGGCCTTCATGGCGTTCCAGCGGCCGAACGACAATTTCGCCCGATATGGAACAACCATCGACACGACCACCAAGACACTCACCCTCATCGCGCGCGACTCCGCGAAGTCGAAGTGGCCGTTGACGTACCAACGCCCGACCAATGAGCGTTTGCTGATCGATGGCACGATGGACGGACACGCCGTCCACCTCGAGCTTGCCTACCGCGATCCCAACTCATTCCTCCAGAAGAGCCGCGGATTTCATCTCATCTCAGAAGTCCCGTTCAACCGCTGACCTCCAACCGAGTCACACCCCGTGCGGCCTGACGCGATCGTCATCGGCGGGGGACCCAACGGCCTCGCCGCGGCGATCGCCATGGCGCGCGCCGGCCGGTCGGTCCGCGTGTACGAAGCCGAGTCGACGATCGGCGGCAGCACGCGCTCCATGGAGCTCACCAAACCAGGATACGTGCACGACGTCTGTGCGACCGTGCACGCGCTGGCGTTGTCGTCGCCCTTCCTCAAGACGTTGCCACTCGCTGAACATGGGCTGGAGTTGGTGCATCCGAGCGCGCCGTTCGCTCACCCGCTCGACGATGGCACGGCCATTGTCGGTCATCGGTCGGTCGAGCAGATGGCCGCCACGCTCTCCAATCGCGACGGCAAAGGCTATCGCTCGCTCATCGAACCATTCGTCCAGCGCGCCGACGATCTGATGCACGCGTTGCTCGGCCCACTGAGTTTGCGGCACCCGTTTCTCATGGCGACGTTTGGCCGGCACGCGATCCAGTCGGCCGAGGGCTTTGCGCGACGCTCGTTCGTCGAGGAGCGCACGCGAGCCATGTTCGCCGGCGTCGCCGCGCACAGCATGGTGCCGCTCGATCAACTCGCCACCGCCGGCTACGGACTCGGCTTGCTCGTTTCGGCGCATGCTGTCGGATGGCCGGTCGCGCGCGGAGGTTCGCAGCGCTTGAGCCACGCCATGGCCGACTATCTCCGAACGCTCGGCGGCGAGATCATCACCGATGCGCGCGTCGAGCGGCTCGAGGATTTGCCGTCATCGCGAACGACGTTGTGCGACGTCACACCGCGCCAGCTCGTTCGGCTCGCCGGCGACCGATTGCCGTCGGGCTATCGCGCGCGGCTTGATACGTATCGCTACGGGCCGGGCGTGTTCAAGATGGATTGGGCGCTCAACGCTCCCGTGCCGTGGCGCGCGCCCGAGGTCGCCGCGGCCGGCACGATCCACCTCGGCGGAACGATGGGCGAGATCGCATTCGCCGAGCGTGAGGTGTGGAACGGGCGGCACGCGGAGCGGCCGTATGTACTCGCTGTTCAAGCGAGTCTGTTCGACGATTCACGCGCGCCGGCAGGCAAGCACACGCTCTGGGCGTATTGTCACGTCCCAAACGGATCGACGGTCGATATGCGCGAGCGTATCGAGAGTCAGATCGAGCGATTCGCGCCAGGGTTTCGTGATTGCATCGTGGCACGGAGCGTGATGTTTCCCGCGGACATGGAGCGTCGGAATGCCAATCTCATCGGCGGCGACATTGCCGGCGGCGCGGCGGACCTCGCGCAGATTTTCACGCGGCCGGTGGCGAGCGTCAATCCCTATAGAACGCCGATGCCCGGAGTGTATCTGTGTTCGGCGTCAACGCCGCCTGGGATCGGCGTTCACGGGATGTGTGGCTACTACGCGGCTCGCGCAGCCTTGAGTGACCGATGAATGCATCCGCTGCTCCTACGCTCAGTGTTCCTGATCGCCCAGCGTCCCCTCGACGATCGTCCAGAACTCATCATCGATCCCCGACGAGACCGGAACGACCAGTCGTTGCGTCATGAGAACGGCCACGATCCCTGCCCGCTCATACGTACGCCACGAAGTTCCGAAGCCGCCGTCCCAACCGAACCAGTACGGCGTCACGGCCATTCCAAAACCCCAACCTCGCCCGCCTGACAACAATACCGACTCCGATTTTTGCTCGGCCGTCAGATGATTCATCGTCATGAGGGCGACTGCCTTGCGCGAAAGCACTTGCTGTCCCGCATGGATGCCGCGGGCGAGCAGCATTTGTCCGAACGCCAAATAGTCGTCGGCCGTCGACACGAGTCCGTCGCGTCCCGCTGGAAATTTTGGTGGTGCGCTCCATTGGCTCGTTGCGGCGGCGTCCACGACAGTGAGCGCGCCCGTCGTTGGATGTGCGCGATAACAACTCACGAATCGATTGAGTTTTGACGGCGGCAGGCTGAATGCCGTATCGCGCATGCCGAGCGGCGCCAACAGCCGCGCGCGGAGAAAGGTCTCGAGAGAATGACCCGACGCGCGCGCGACGAGCACACCGAGCACGTCATACGACGTGCTGTACATCCACCGCTCGCCGGGTTGGTGCATCAGCGGCAGCATGCCAAGCCGGCGCATCCACTCGTCAGGCGTGTGCGGCGCTTGCGGGTTCGGCGGGCCAACGCAGATCTCGAGTTCGCGCAACGCTCGCTGAATGGGATAGCGTTCCGCGCGCGCCATGACGATGCCGAATCCCATCCGCGACGTGAGTAAATCGCGCACGTTGATCGGTCGCGCGGCAGGCACGGTGTCGTCGAGCGGACTGTTGAGGCGATGCAAAACTCGCCGATCGGCCAATTCCGGCAAAAATCGATCGACCGGTTCGTCCAATCGCAGCACGCCGTCGTCGACGAGCACCATCGCAGCCGCGGAAATGATCGGTTTCGAAAGCGACGTCACGCGAAAAATGGCGTCGCGTTGAATCGCCGGACCGCCGATCGTGCCGACACCCACGACAGCCGACTGCACTGGCCGGCGCACCCGCCCGTGCCGACTGACGAGGGTCACCACGCCGGGCACGTCGCGCCGCCTCACGTAGTCGGCCATCGTAGCGTGCAGCTGCTCGCCAAATGAGACCGCCGCCGTCATTGGACTTCGGTCGCCGGTTGGTCGTGCGTCCCAGTGTCAACGTCCACGACCTCCGCTGCGTCGGCGATGCTCGGCACCTCCCACTCGATGTGATGGTCGAACAGCCACGCCATTTCTTGCATCGCATCCGGTCGCGCCGCCCTTTTTAGAATGACCGGCAACACGAGGTCGCGAAGGAACCGACCGATGACACCCGGTTGCTTCGTGTCGTTCATGCTCGCACCCCACGCGACGACGCGCTCGACGCGGGCGCGCCGCATCCGCTCGTATGCGTCGAGTGCGATGGGTATCGTACGCGAATCGCGCAGGCACAAAGCGAGCGTGACTGCGTCTTCCGCGGCGAGCGACGCGCCTTGGCCCGATGCAGGCGAGACGGCGTGCGCCGCATCGCCGATCAATGCCATCGAGCCGTTGTGCCACGTGGGCACCGACGGCAGATCATATTGGTTCGACAGTGTGATCGAACCGATCGTCGAGGCGACGATTTTTACGCCGGGCGTTTTGTCGAACGCGAGGAGCTCGATCAACCGATCGCGTATCGCGGCCGGCGTCATGCTGCGCAACTCGGCACGTGACCACTCCGTGCGACTCGGCGGGTTGGCAAACCACCAGACTTCTCCGCCCGGACTCACCGTGTAGCCGAAGAAACAATTTCGGCCCCAGATCATCACGTAGTCGCCGCGCTTGGCGTCGAGATGTTCGACGTGCGCAAAGCCACCCGTGTTGCCAAGTCCCACATACCGAGGCTCGGGCGCGTAGACATCGAGGACTCGGCGCGTGCTGGAGTGAACACCATCAGCACCGACGAGCAGATCGCCTTCACCCGCGGAGCCGTCGGCGAAATACGCAGCAACGCCTCCGTTGGCGAGCGTCGTCGCACCCACCAACCGCTTGTTGTATTTGATCTGAATGCCTCGACGACGAACCTCGGCGGCGAGACCGTGGTAGAGATCACTTCGCCGAATGGTGTGCGTGACCGTGCCGTCGGACAGTTCGGGGCCCAGCGCCAGCGAGCCGAGATGTTTTCCTGTGCCGCTGAGAAACTGCATTTGCCGCGACGGAAATCCGGCATCCAACACGACGTGATGCGCGTCGACCGCGCGGAGCGCGTCGAGCCCGTTGACGGCCACGGTCAAATACACACTGTGCGCGAGGCCCGTACTCTCTTCGTAGGCCTCGTAGATCACCGGATCGTAGCCGGCCTTGTGCAGGGCGAGTGCCGCAACCGTGCCGGCGACTCCTCCACCAACGATGAGCGTTTTCAAATTCACCATCCTTTCGGTGCCTGCTCGATCGAGTGGGCGCCTGTTTCACCTTCGTCGTGAAATCCGCCGCGCGTCGGGTAGACTAGAAGCGGGAAAGGATTGGTGGTAGAGCCAATTCCACCGATATTGACCAAGCCAATGGCGTTCCGGGTATTGGCCCGGTTCGTTTCACGCGCGGAAGGCCCGCCGCAGGCGACGCACGCCTTCACCGATTTGTGTGGTGCTGATTGCGCCGTACCCCAGGGCAAGGCCGGGTCGCGTCGGCTGGTCCACCGCGAACTGCGCCAACTCCTGAACTTCGACGCCGTTCTCGGACGCGCGGCGAACAACTGTACGGATCTTGTTGGCGGACGCATGTAGTGCGACGGCGGCGACATGAAGGCCCGCCGCCGATGGAATGATCTCGAGATATTCCGACAGCTCGCCGCTCACCGCATTCGTCACCATTTCGTGACGAACCCGATAGACGTTTCCCATTTTTCGGATGTGCCGAGCGAATCCGCCGTCGTCGATGAATTGGGCCATTGCGCCCTGCGCGAGCATCGACGTGTGCCAATCCGTCAACTGCTTGGCCTTGTGAATCGCGCTCCGGAGAGTGGGCGGTGCCACGACAAAGCCCAAGCGCATCGAAGGAAGCAACGTCTTCGAAAACGATCCGACGTAGATCACTCGGCCACGCGTGTCGAGTGTCTGCAACGGTTCGATCGGACGTCCTTCGAAGCGGAATTCGCTGTCGTAATCGTCCTCGATGATCGCGGCATCGTTGTGTTCAGCCCAATCGAGCAGCTCGATGCGACGCGACAACGACATCGCAACGCCGAGCGGGTATTGGTGCGATGGGGTCACGTACACCACGCGTATGTTGCGAGGCAACGCATCCACGATCAATCCCGAACCATCGAGCGGCACGCCGTGAACGCGCGCACCCAGCGACGTGAGCAGACGCCGTATGGGGACGTAGCCCGGATCCTCGACGGCGACACGATCGCCGGGCGCAAGCATGACACGCGCGACGACGTCGACCGCCTGCTGCGTTCCGCTCGTGATCGTGACGTCGTCGGCCGATGCCTCGACCCCGCGTGAGACTCCGATGTGCCGTGCGATTGCCTCACGGAGGCCGCGATGTCCTGCCGGATCGCCGTACATCCCTCGGCTCATGGCTTCTCCGCGGAGTGCCGCCATCATCGCGCGACGCCAGATCTCATGAGGAAACAGTGAAGCATCCGGCAGCCCGGTGCGAAAGTCGAACTGTGCCGGGCGGGCGAACGGCGCGAACAGATCGATGGAATCCCAGATGGCCGGGGGCCGGAGCATCCCGCCCGTGCGATGCTTCTTCGTTTCGCGCGGCACGCGCGCAACCTGCTCGCTCACGAACGTGCCGGCACCGATCCGCGACGTCACGAAACTCTCACCCGCGAGGCGGTCGTACGCGCCGGTGACCGTGGTTCGCGATACGTGAAGACGCTGCGCCAACTCACGGGTGGGCGGAAGCGGATCGCCGGGACGAAGTCGTCCATCGATGATCGCGCGGCGGAGCTGCCGGTAGATCTCGCCGCCGAGGTCTTTGCGACCGACAAGGCTAATGTGGAGGTCCATTTCGCCAATCTATCGAAAACTGTGGCGGAGAGAGCTCGAGTAGTGCGGTGAACGGCGCTTCGAGCTGGTGAGTTCATTCCGGAATGCCACCGGCTCTGCTTGACTGCCCACTCACGTCCAGTAACGGTTTTGACCCGCGAGTTTTCCAGTTGGAGTTGTCAGCGACAGTCAGTTGACGCTGAATCGCCACACGAGGTTAAACTGACTGTCACAGAAAACTCCGACTGGAAAACTCGAAGGTCAAAACCGTTACTGGACGTTAGATGACGGACGTGACGGCAACCAGGTCGGCGCCTAGTGAACTCACAACTCGGTTCCTTTCTCAGTCAACCAACATGTTCCTCGGCCACTACGGACTGGCATTCGGCGCCAAGCGGATTATCCCAAATGCTTCACTCGGCACTCTCGCCTTTGCGACACAATTCCTCGATGAGCTCTGGCCCATCCTCCTGCTCTTCGGAGTCGAGCAAGTGCGGATTGTCCCCGGCGCGATGGCGGGCAATCCGTTGGTGTTCACGTCGTACCCGTACTCACACAGTCTCCTCATGGCGATCGTGTGGGGCGCACTCATCGCCGCGGTGCATTACGCCGCGAAACGAAACGCGCGAACTGCGTGCGTCATTGGCTTGATCGTCATCAGCCATTGGTTCCTCGATTTCCCGGTGCATCCGGCGGACTTGCCACTCTGGCCCGGAGGATCGGCGCGTGTCGGCCTTGGTCTCTGGAATTCCATCCCAATCACGCTTTTCCTCGAGCTCGCCTTTTTCGGTGGTGGCTTGCTGTTGTACGTGAGACAAACGCGCGCCCGTGACCGCGTCGGCACGTGGGGCTTGTGGTCGATGGTGTTGGCGTTGTTGCTAATCTTTCTTAGCGGCTACGTGAGTCCGCCGCCGCCCAACGAACGCGTACTCGCGTGGAGCGCCCTGGCGCTTTGGCTGTTCGCACCATGGAGTTATTGGGTGGATCGGCATCGTGAACGGATCTAGATCAGCGCCGCGCGTCGTCCGCGGAATTCTCTGTTCGCTGTTGCTCTCGGCGTGCGCGGGCGGACTTCATCATTCTTCCGCGACACAATCGCGGCGACTAGAACCCCGCACCGGGTTGGAGTTCGTCCGACTCGGAACGAGATCGCTGTGGATGATGCGCACCGACGTCACGGTGCGCGCGTACGCGATCTGCGCGAAGGCCGGCGGTTGTTCCGCGGCGCCGCAAACACGCGACGAACCGATGGCACGATGCAATTGGCGACACGATCGCGCCGATCATCCGATGAACTGTGTGACGTTCGGCGAGGCGACGAGCTTTTGCGTGTGGGTTGAAGCCCGTCTTCCTTCCCGGGAGGAGTGGACGTTTGCCGCAGCAAGCGCCGACGTCGAACGAGTCACGGGTCGCGATTCGCTGCGCGCGTATCCGTGGGGCGCTGATCCCGTCAGCGCGCGCCGAGCAAACTATTGCGACGCACAGTGTCCCAAAGCGTTGGGCTCCGACTCGACGGACGGAAAGAATCTCGCGCGATGGGAGAAGGCGGGTTTGATCGATCGATCGCAAGACGATGGATTCGCGGCGACGTCGCCGGTTGGTCGGTATCCCGACGGAGCGACGCGTTGGGGATTGCTCGACATGGCCGGCAACGTGTGGCAATGGACCTCTACGCCGGGACCTGCCGCGACCTACGAAGTGCGCGGTGGAAGTTGGGACAACGCGCCAGCGTCGCTCAGAATTGGACGGATATTGCCGTGGCCCGCGGGTAGTGCGGACGCAGGAATGGGATTTCGGTGCGTGCAAGTGTGGGGCGATTAACCTGGCTCAGATCAGGCGATCGATCCGAACGAACGTAAAAAAAAGCGCCGCGGCCACAATTACGATGGCGTCGATGCCGAAGATCAACCAATTCGGCAGAGGCGCGCTCAGCCGACCCGAGATCGCCAGGGCCGCGATGACAAGCGCCATGAGCGCATACGCCGGTACGAGCTGGTCGGTCGCGTACCACGTGATGCCCTTGAACACGTAGCTGTACCATCGTTGGACCCAGTACCCGAGCACGCAGAGCGCGACGATCAGGTTCATCAGCGGGACCAATGGGATACTCGATGGCCGCCGCCACGCAATCCACGCCACGACGATTTGCACGAGCACGACGAGCCACGCGATTATCGCCATGCTGAAGTGTACATCGGCGAACTCCCATCGGACGGGTCCTCTCCATACATTCGTCACTCTCAAGCTCTAACCGCAGACTCACATGGAAAACAACCAGTAGTGCTTCGGCTCATCGCAGTCATCTCGGTTGTCGCCGTAGCGGCGTGCCAAACTCCAAGGGCGCGCGTTGCGGACAATCGCCCCTTCCGCTGGGGCGGTGACGCCGAGGGAGGCGCACCGTTCGTCGAGGCCGATGCGGCCGATCCGTCGCGTGTCCGCGGCTTCGACGTCGAGATCGCCGGCCTCCTCGCCCACGGACTGGGCCGCCGAGAGCAGTTCGTGCAGGTGGCGTACGTGTCGATCGAGCAGTCGATCGAGCGCGGAGACTTCGACGCTGGCATGTCCGGCGTGGAAGATCGACCCGAGCTGCGCGCTCGGCACGCGCTGAGCATTCCGTATTATGAATTCCGAGAAGTTCTTGCGGTGCGCCCGTCGGACGCTGGGCGTTTTCGCACGCTGGCTGATCTTGCCAAGCATCGTGTCGCGACCTTGGGCGAGACGCAGGCCTATCGCATTTTGGTCGACGAACAGGCAAAAACGGGACTCGTACCGGTTTCCTACGACGACGACGTGCATCCGTACGCCGATCTCGTCTCCGGACGCGTGGACGCGGTTCTCCTCGACAACGTCATCGCAGAGCGGTCGCTTCGCAAAACTGGCGGGTTCGTGATCCAGCCCGAAGCCGTCGCAATTGGGCATTACGTCGCGGTGTTGGCCCACGCGAACACGGTGCTTCGCGACTCCATCAACGATATTCTTCGCGCGCGTATTCGCGACGGCTCGCTCGAGAAGATCTTTCGCACCTGGCAAGTCTGGAACGACGACGAAGCTCGGTTCTTCGCGCGCACCGCGGCCGAGGCGAATTCCAGCGTAATCAGCGACACGCGCTCGGGCCAATCGCCGATCGCGTACCTGCCGTCGTTGCTTCGCGCCGCGCTGATCACACTTCTCTTATCATGCCTGGCGATGGCGCTGGCAGTCACAGCCGGCGCCGGCATCGCGGCAGCGCGGGTATATGGGTCGCCCGTCGTTCGCGGACTGTTCACGGCGTACGTCGAAGTGGTGCGCGGGACGCCGGTTCTCCTTCAACTCTTCGTTCTCTACTACGGGTTGTCGAGCGTCATCCGACTGCCTGCGTTCGCCGCCGCGGTGCTCGGCCTCGGTCTCAACTACGCCGCATACGAGGCTGAGATCTATCGCGCGGCGCTCGAAGCGGTTTCTCGGACGCAGCTCGAAGCGGCGAGGACGTTGGGGCTATCGGAGTTTCTGATCTTCCGCTTGGTCCGCGCGCCGCAGGCGCTTCGACTCGCGCTGGCGCCGATGACCAACGATTTCGTCGCGCTGCTCAAGGACTCGTCGCTCGTGTCGGTCATCACCGTCGTCGAGCTCACGAAACAGACCGCCATCTACGCGACCAACGTCGGCAGTTGGGTGGTGCCGGGGATCTTGTGCGCCGCCGTCTACCTCGCCATGTCCCTTCCACTCTCCCGCTTTGCCCGGCGACTCGAACAACGGTGGAGCGCGACATGAGCACCCCCACCACGCTGCTCGTGCGCGACGTGCAATTGAGTCGCGGCGCTCGTCCCGTCCTTCGCTCGGTGAGCCTCGACGTCAACGCGGGCGAGATTTGCGCGCTCATGGGTGTGTCGGGCGCGGGCAAGTCGACGGTGCTTCGCGCGATCGCCGCACTCGAACCGATCAACGCGGGCACCATCGCCGTCGGCGACTTCGTACTTCGGGCCGGGCCCATCCCGCGTGAGTTGCAGCTCCGCGCCCTTCGACGTCACGTCGGCTTCGTGTTCCAGACGCCGGCGCTCTTCGAGCACATGACCGCGCTCGAGAATGTGATGCTCGCGCCCGTGCATACGCTCGGATGGCCGAGCGGTCAGGCTGACGAGGTGGCGCGGCGGCTATTGTCGTCACTCGGCGTCGTCGCACGAGCGGATGCGTATCCACGCCAGTTGTCCGGCGGCGAAGCGCAGCGTGTGGCGATCGCGCGGGCGCTCGCGCTCGACCCCACGCTGCTACTCATGGACGAGCCGACGTCGGCGCTGGACCCGGCGCGGCGCGGCGCGTTGGGTGATTCGTTGCGCGCGCTCGCGAACGATGGACGCGGGCTGTTGATCGCGACGCACGACGTCGACTTCGCACGAAGCTACGCCGATCGCGTCATCGTACTCCATCAGGGACAGATCGCCGAGCAAGGCATGGCGACGACCGTGCTGTCGTCCCCGGCCACCGATGCGACGCGCGAGTTGCTGCGCGGAGTCAACGAGGAGCGGCCGGGCCAGGTTTAAACAATGCTCGGAATGCGCGCACCGCGGCAGGGTGATAGATCGTGCCATGCGTCTCTTCGGGCATTCGCTCGTAGTGCCAACTGAGATTGGGACCGGCGTTCTTGGTCAGGATGTCGGACAAGCGCTCGGTGTTCTCGATGATTCCCTTTTCGTCGCTGCTGGCAAAATAGAGCGTCTTCTTCGCCGCCGACCGCGCTCGCAACCTCCCGCTCGCCTCGGCGATGAGACTCGCGCCGTTCCACCACAGACTCGGATCGAACGCGATGTACGTGTCGAACAAATCCGGCTCGACAAAGAACGTTTCGACGACGAACAACCCCGCGAGCGACTCGCCGACAATCGCCGTCTCGGCCGTCGTTCGATAGCGTCGTTTGATCTCCGGCATCAGCTCCGCGCGAATGAATTTGCGAAACGGCGCCGATCCGCCGACGTGCGGCGCAATTTTCTTGTCGTCGTCGCGCGTGGTGGGCCCGGTCATGTCGCGGCGACGTTCGGTGTTCTCGATGCCGACGAGAATGAACGGCCGCATCGTGTTGTTCCCCACGGACACTTGCACCAAGCCTGCGACGTGCAGAAAGTCTTCCGCTATCCCGCCGTCCGGCATGTACAAGACCGGCAAGCGAACGGACGGCGAGTCGGCGTAGACCGGAGGTACGTAGACGTTGATGCGCCGCGTTTCGCCGAGCGTTTTGGAGACGAGCGTGAAGGTCTGACCGATGGCGAGCGGTTGAGACGTTGCGGACTGAGTCTGCGATGTCGCGCGAACTGTCACTGCGAGGAGGAGCAAGGCCGCACCTGTGAATGTCCGCAGTCGCGCACGGTAGGTGGTTTCGCGCCGCTGGCAACGTCGAAGATGCATCCGTCCTCAAATTGTCCTGTACTCGCCGCAAACGTCCAAGCGATTTGCGTCAACAACAATAACAACAACAACAATTTCACCGCAGAGGACGCAGAGGACGCAGAGAACACTTGGTGAGTAGTTCTCTGCGTCCTCTGCGGTTCAAAAAATGTCCTCTGTGGTTCAAAAAAAGCTCTTTGTAGATCTGCGCCGCACTACTTGGATTGCACCGCGAACATCGCACCCTGCGGGTCGGTCAGCACTGCAATGCGGTCGCCGCCCGGCACTTCCATCGGCGCAAGAATCACCGTTGCTCCAGCCTTTTGAGCGCGCTCCGCGGCGGCGTCTGCGCTGTCCGCCACGCGGATGTAGTGAAGCCAGTACGTTCCTGGCCCCTCGGGCGGCTTCTTCATGATTCCGCCATAGGTGAATCGGTCGCGGCCGAACATGTAGTAGCTGCCCATGTCGCCCATGTCGAACTCGCTCTTTTTCTCCCAACCAAACAATTCGTTGTAAAACGCGATCGCGGCCGGCTGGTCAGTAGTCGTGAGCTCGTGCCACGAGAACTCGCGCGGTGCGGGATCGGTCTCGGGCTGAGGCGGCGTTGCGCTCGTGATGACGGCGAACACAGCGCCCGCGGGATCCTGCAACACCGCGAATCTGCCGGCCTGCTCCATGGTCTTGGCCGGCATCAGCACCGTTGCGCCGAGCTTGACCGCTTGGGCCACCGTCGCGTCGGCGTCCGGCACTTCGATGTACGCAACCCAACTTGGCGGAGAGCCCATTGCGGCCGCCTCGGCCGGAAGCGTCATCACGCCGCCAACCATCGTGTCAGGCGTGTCGCCGGCGAGCCAAAACGTGTAGTCGAAACCTTCCATCTTGCTCGTGTTCCAACCCACGACCTTTTTGTAAAACGTCTGCGCGGCCAGCGGGTCTGTCGTCACGAGCTCATGCCAGACGAATCGTCCGCGTGTTGCCGTGGCCGGATTGTCCGTAGCTCGAGTTGCTGTGGTTGCCATTTTTTCCTCCCTGCGGGGGACCGTGAGTCGGAACGCCGAATAAATTGCACGGTCCGACTCTTCCCGCAACCTTTGCACCGATTCAATCGCGTCTCAGCCGGGCAACGATGCTTCCGGCTGCTATTTACATGACACGAGTGTCGGCTCGGTTTCCATCCGCGTCGTCGGCGGCTGCGCGGCATCATACACGATGATGGCCAACGCTCGGCGCGGCGTCGATCCCGTGGCGACCAATCGCATGGGCACTCCTGCGGCGATCGCGAAACTCCCGCCCGTGGGCATCTTGTACGCAACCGTCGGCGTCTCCAAGCATTGCTCGCCATCGACGGTATAGAAGGCTTCGACGCCCGAGTGGAGATGAAAGCGCGATGTCATTCCCGCCGGGATGTACGCCGAGATCACCAGCATCGAGTACTTCGCCGCCGGTGGGAGCGCCGGAAGGTCCACTTGGGCGACGTGCTCACCGCCGTGATGGTCATTGGTAAGGGACTCGATCGATAGCAGCCACGACGCCCCGTGCGCGTCGAGCGCGACGCTCGTCGGACCAACCGCGGCTTTCGCCTTTTCGCTGGATGCGAAGCGATCGATGTGCCAGAACAGCGGTGCCTTGAGAGTCGCGAGCACCGGCTTGATTTCGACGATGCTGCAGCCGATTTCCCCGCGTCGCTCCGGCGAGTTCTCGACGCACGATGGTTCGAACTGCGCAAACGCGGCCTTGCTTTCGAGAGACATCAGCGACACCAACGCGACGATCCAGATCCTCGGCCGCACACAGAGAATTGTCATGATCACATCCCTTCTACCAGATCGAACAATTTCCGACCGCCAGTGGTCCGCCGTCGATAAATGGCTTTCCGCGAAGAGAACACTCATCCCGCTTCAATCGCTTTGCGTCGCGCAACTCGCGTTGGGCCGCGCTCGTGTCTCGTGCGGTCGCTTGTGGTGAGTCGAGAAGTGCCGAGACGGCCACGACGATGCCGATCGTCAGTGCCGCCGTCTTCAGGAAATCATTGACCGCTCGTTCGTCTTGCGCCCGGCGAGCATCGCTCGCTTGTCTGCGTGCGACTGCCAGATTCGCGTCGTACTGCCGCCATTCGGCCAGCGACAGCAGCCCCGCAGACAGGAGATACCGATCGTAGGTGTCCCGGCGCGTGTGAGTCGCCGCGAGCATCCGACTTCGCGCCGTCTCGATGCGTTCCAATTGAGCGACGTAGTCTTTGCCGAGCGTGGTGCTGCGCCGCGACAGGGTGAGTCGAGTGGCGGCGGTCGCCGAGTCACGCAATCGCGCATCGTCGACGTTGCGTGAGCCCGTGGCGTACGCCCGCGCGTCGAGGATCGTTCGATTCCGCGCGGCGGGATCCTGAAGATTGGTTCCGAGCGCGTTGGTGATGATGACCCGCTCCGCATCCACGTTCGCCTGTGCGACGCCGATGAGCGAGCTCTCCTCGGCGATGACCCTCGCCATGGGCGACGTTCCGTTGGGGTCGTTGGAAGTCTTGGTGAATTCCATGTGGCGCTTGTCGACCGCTCGCATGTCGGCGAGTAGGCCCGCGGATTCCTTCGCCGCCGCCTTGTCGCGCTGCTGTGCCCAGCCGACGAACGATGACGGCAAAGCGGCCGTACCGGCGGGGGCGGGACGCGCCGGCGCGCACGTTACCCCGCTTGTGACAATCAGCGCGAGCAGTACACAGACTTTGAGTTGGATGAACTGTGGGTGCGGTGTTGACGGCACGGTTTTGATCGTTGTGAGGAGGGTGGGCGCGACCGGGGAGGCCGCCATACCGCACATGCCACGCAGGATACGCGAATTGGGCCACCTGAGCTAGGGGCACCGGTCCAGCGATACTCGTTTGATCGCAAGAATCGGAGTGTCAGAGCGTCCGTTGTCCGCGATCTTCCCGACTCACGTGACAGGAGCGCACAAATGACCATCGCCGACGTCCATATGACTTCTATCAATACTACCGATCGTGAGACGCGCGTTCGCACAATGGACTGGGACGGTATTTCAACTGCGCTCGACGCCCGGGGCTGGACAACGTTGCCCGCGCTCCTGAGCGGAGCAGAATGCGGTGCAACCGCCGGTCTGTACGATCACGCCGACGGGTTTCGCAGCCATGTCATCATGGGGAGACACGGATTCGGCCGCGGCGACTTCGAAGGCGGAGAGTTTGTTTTGACCGAACAACGTCCACGCATGCAGACGCGCGCCGCTGTCGTTCCGCTCGGAAAAGGGGACGCCGCCGTGTTCGCTGTGAATAGCCGCCCGGTGAAAGGCGTGCGAGGCGACTACCGCGTCAACCTCCGACACGGCGTCAGCGCATTGCGATCCGGACGCCGACACACGCTCGGCGTCATCTTTCACGCCGCGTAGGCCACTGGCTCCTGTAGACCGGCAATCGAAGCCGGTCTACCGGCGCCGTCTAGATCATCAGCAGGACCTACCGTGGCGGGACGACGACACCGATTCGCTCACCGCGGTCGATTTCCAAGACGCCGGTCGATTCTTCCAACTCACCGGCCGGCTGGACGAAGAACTGAACGTCGGTCTCCCCGAACACAACATTGTCGAGGGATAGTGTCGTTGTTCCGTACGGAGCGACGGCGCCAATCTTGTGCTCGCCCAATTCATTCTGCGCGTAGACGGTGACGGCCACGTTGCGGTCGTTCTGCACGACCACGAGCGTCATGTCGGCCGAGTCGATTGGTGCGGATGGCTTCGCCACGCGAGATGCTATGTGTGATGGCGGTGCGGCCATGAGGACGGGAAACGCGAGAACTGCGATGACATTCAACATACCAAACTCCTGTAGTGCGCCGTGATCGGCGCGGTGTACTCGGAGGACGGCGCCGCGCCAACGATCGTTAAGCGATTGACGCGGTCTTAGTGCTTTCTCAATGCGATGCCGTCGCTCGCCGAGCTGTACGCGTTAAGAACTCGCAAAGAGGCGTCGCTTGCACCCGGGCTGCTGGATCCTCCCGGTTCCTATTGTCATGGACGGTTGTGTCGATGACACTACTGTCATTAATAAATAATAATCTTTGACCATCGTGTTAACGGTGCCCTCTCGCCGGCGTCCCTCGGAATGCACCGTGCTCGCCGCGCCGCGCCGCGACGGACCCGGTTCGCGTCGACACCGACGCACTCACGTTCTCATTCGAGGAGAAGGCATCATGTCTGGAATTACCGTTGGCACACGGGCGAGCTCACTCGGCCGCTTCATTGCCCTGAGGGCGGTGTTCATCGTCGTCGCGACGGCGTGCGACAAGGATTCGTCGTCGCCGGGCCTCGCACCAGGAGCCATCACCGTCACCGCTGGCGCGGCGCAAACTGCAGTCGTGAACACCGCACTCGCGTCGGCCATCGCGGTATTGGTTACGGATGCGTCAGGGAATCCGCTCGCCGGCGTGTCCGTCTCCTTCACTCCGTCGAGCGCATCCGGCTCCGTCTCAGCAACCCAAGTCACGACCGATGCTACCGGTACCGCGCAAGTAACGTGGACGCTCGGCACCGTCGCCGGCGCTGATTCGTTGGCGGTATCGGTCGGCACGTTGACCCCGATCACGGCCGTCGCCACGGCGACACCGGACATCGCCGCGGCGATCGCGGTTGTTTCCGGCAACGATCAGAGCGCGCCGGCGGGAACGACGTTGGCGTCGCCGCTGTCGGTGAAAGTCACGGACAAGTATGGAAACGCCGTCCCGAACGCCACCGTGAGTTGGACGGTGGACAACAACGGCGTACTGACGCAAGCGACGACGGTCACCGATCAGAATGGCGTCGCGCAGGATGTCTTGGCGCTGGGTCCCTCAGCCGGCAACGAAGACGTGGTGGCCATGATTCTCGTGAACAGCGCGCCGGTGACGGCGTCGTTCACCGAAGACGGTATGTAGCCGACATGGCACGTTGAATGCACCCTGCCCCCGCCGTGAATGCAACTCGGATGTCACGGCGGGCCTGCCTGGTTTTTGCACTCGTTACTGTCGCGTCGCCTGCCGATGCGCAGTCGGCGCTCGGCATGCTTGGCTCCGATCTTCGGCATTCTGCTGGTGACGCGTGGGGCGTGCGGACATCACCGCTTCACGCAACAACATCGATCGCTGGGCCGTGCGCCACAGCAATGACGGAGCGCTTCACGTGCTCGAGCCGGTGCGCACGGGAGGCGTGCTCTTCTCCGGACGCACGATCACTCCAATCGCACTTGGCACGCTGGCGCTGAGTCTCGTCACGAAGAACGAGGGCGTGCAGGAGGGTCTGTTCGGCTGCGCGACATCATACGCATCGAGCAGCATCGTGCGCACCTTCGTCATCTATCCTCTCGTCGCGCGAACGCGACCTGACGCGCGGAGCGCGAACGTCTCGCCTCCGCCCGCGATTCAGGGAGACCAATATCATTTCGACTTTCCCGGCGAGAGCGATTGGGGCCGCCACTCGTTTCCGGGTGGACACCTCGCGAACATCACTGCGTGCGCGGAGTTTCTCACGCGACGCTATTCGTGGGGCGTGATCGAGCCGGCGATTTGGACCGTCGTCGGTGGAGTTGCCGTTGCGCGAACGCTCGACCGCGGACACTGGGCGTCGGACGAATTGGCCGGAGCGGCTTTCGGTTTCGCGGTTGGGAAAATTGTCGCGCTCCGTTCGAACAAGCGTGAGTCGCGAGGTGCGCAATCCGATTCGACGGTCGCGGAGCGCCGGGATCAAGCGCTGTTCGTCGAGCCCGCCGCAGACGGGATGCGCGTGGGGTGGAAGTTGACACTTTGATTGGTCGCTGGGGGCCACGGCCGGCCGTCGTAGATTGATCGGGGTCGACAGTGTGCTCGAGGCAGCGATGACGCCTGCTGGCCGTTTCCGGATCGGCCGCGCTCATCCCGAGCCGCGCATTCTCGCAGCCGCTTGCCTTCGTCGATTCATGACGGCGAGCGCCGTTGGGCCCAACCCGTTGGACACGAATCAATCCAATGGAGACGAATCGAATCACTGGGGAGCCGGTAGCATACCGACAAGCCGTCATCCACGACGATTCGAGTCCGGGGCGACGATGCATCGCGCGAGAGGATGGTGGCACGCATGAGGGTTTGATCATGGAATCATGGCATACTGTCCCGACCTAGGGGAGCCGTCCCATCTTGAGGATGAATCCCTTTGATCCCTTTCATCCCTTCAGATCTGTATTACCTCTTCGTCATAGTGGCGTCGGCCGAACCGAGTTAATGCCACTATGACGATGACTCTTTGCGATAACTGGGATTGAAGGGATTGGTGGGATTGATCGCGCGAGAAGGATGATGCAACGCGCCAGGTTCAGTTCACTCCAAAAGTGGAAGCATCAAGCTGAGTGTTAGCGCCATGTGTCCTTTGAGCGCCGGGCAAGACGAAACAGATCGACCGCAGAGGACGCAAAGGAACAGCTGCAACCGTGAGGCCGGGCCGTCCAGAGCGAAGCTTTTGGAAAACCCAATCACCGCTGCGGTCCTTTGCGTTCTTCGCGTCCTTTGCGGTGATTTGCAGTTGCTCCTCTGTGGCCCTCTGCGACCTCTGCGGTGAAAATGCAGTTCGGTGTCTGCTCGCGACTCGATAAACTCGGCCGCAAACGAATTTCGATTTAGTCTCACCACCCGAAGAGTCGCGTCAGTCGACCATCACTCGACACGCAGCGTGCTCGCCGGATCGACCAGCGCCGCCCGCCGCGCCGGCACCCAGGTCGCCGCCGACGCCACCACGAGCAACAGAGCCGCAATCGCGCCGCCAACGAGATATGGATTCACATTCGGCGCGATCACGACCCCCTGCGATATCGCGATCTTCAGTCCAGCGACACTCAGCGGAAGACCAATCGCCAACGCGATCGCACTCGCCCGAAGGCCCGACGCGAGAAACATTCTCGCCACCTGCATCGGCTCCGCGCCTACCGCAATGCGAACGCCGATCTCGCGCGTGCGCTGGCGCACCGCGAGCGACACGACGCCGTACAACCCGAGCGACGCGAGCAACAGCGCGAGCGCACCACCGGCACCCGCGAGTGCCGATACCTGCAACGCTTCCGAATAGTCATGCTCATCGATTTGCGCCAACGTCTGCATCGACGTCACCGGCAGTGACGGCGCGCGCTCGCGCGCGAAGCGCCGCAACTCAGGCACGAACGGCGCCGCAGGTCCGCGCGTGCGAACGAGAATGCGATCGTGCCGCCAATGCTTGCCAAACGCCGTGTATGCGCGAACAGGCGCGTCGCCTCGCGCAGTGCCGCCATTCCACGTCATGCCCGGCAGTCGCCGCGACGCGTCGTACACGCCGACGATCGTCATCGTCATCGAGTCCTGCTTCCACCCGGGCAGTGTCGGTGACACCAGTCGGCGTCCGATTGGGCTCGCGTTCCCCCACAGCTTCCGCGCGAGGTCGCTCCCGATCACGACCGGGTGATCCGCGGCCGCGGTGTCCGCGAGCGACACGTCGCGACCGAGGATGATCGGGACGTCGACGAGCGTGAACCATCCCGGCGCCGCGCCCTGCACGTGCACGACCGTCGGCACAGTATCGGTCTTCACGTTCCGCGCTGCACGATCGGGCGCAAACACACCACGAATCTCGAAGGCCGTCGGGTCCGATACGGCGCCGAGCACTTCGGCGCGCGCGGCGATGCGCGGGACGAGCGAGTCGACCGCGTCCGCGCGTTGACTCATCGCGCCCGTCTTCGCGAGCGGACGAAACGTCGCCGCAATCACCTGCCGGCTCATCTCCGGCGCGAGCGGCTGATACTCGGCGAACACCAACGCGAGGATGGTTCCGAGCAACACGAGCAACGGTTGCGAGAGAGCGATCTGCGCGACGACGAATCCGCGCTGCAACCGCGACCGACTGCTCGAGCCGGTGCCGGAATCGCGCAAGGCGCTGGCGACAGCGCCGCGCGTCGCGTGCAGCGCCGGCGAAAGCCCGAAGAAGATTCCCGTGGCGACCGCCATCACGAACACGAATGCGAAGGTGCCGATGTCTGGCGACAGATCCACGCCGTCGATCTCCTTCTTCATCTGCCAGACCATCAGCCACCACGCGAGCATGAGACCGATCGCCGTGCCGACGAGCGCGAGGATCGTCGACTCCGTGACGAGTTGGCGCAGCAGCCGGGCCCGCGACGCACCGAGCGACAGCCGCACGGCGATCTCGTGGCGTCGTCCCACGGCAGCCGCGACCATCAGAGAACTCACATTCATCCAGGCGACGAGCAGAATGAGAATGCCTATGCCCGTGATGAACGTGAACGCGAGCGACTCTTCGCTCGCATCGCTCCCCGGCGGCAACGACTGCATCCCGCGCACTTCGGCGCTCCGCGCCATGCCGACGCGCGCGGCCGAATCCGGCAACGCGCTGGCGACGACTTGCTTGGCGAGCGCAGTCCCCTGCTCTCGCGACGCGCCGGACGCGAGCCGCGCGAACAGCGAAAGCTCCGCGTCGTCCACGAGCCATCGACGCGAAACGCGATCAATGTCGGCGCGCGCGCTCAATGGCATCCAAAGCGCCGGCTCGTGCATGTTCCGCATCGCCCCCTGGAACCTCGGCGGCGCCACACCGACGACGTACACGAGAACTTCGTTCACGAGAATGCGCCGCCCGACGGCATCAGCAGCATTCGCATATAACTGCTCGGCCATCGCGTACGCCATCACGGCGGTCATCTCGGGTGCGTCGCCAGTGGCGTTCTGGTCGAAGTCGAGACCGGCCGACAGCGGTACGCCGAGCGTGCGGAAATAGTTCGCGGTGACGAATTGTGCGCCGACGCCGCGTGCGCCGCTGCTGTCGCGGCCGTCGAGAATGATGTCCTCCTCGGTCCACGCAGCGACGCGCGAAAAGATCTCGCGGCGCTCGGCCAGCGCCGTGAGCTCCGGAAGCGTGAAGCGCCGCTGCTCCCAGCGAGCGGTCTTGGTCGGCCGCTCCATGGCCCAGATACGCGCCTGCGCGTGGTCGTTGGGCACGGCGGGCGCGGGACGGAGGAATTGCGCCTGGACCGTGGAGAAGATGAGCGTGTTCGCGCCGGTCGCAAGCGTGATCACGGCGAGGATGATGGCCGTCGTGGCTTTGTGTCGGGCGAAGTAGCGGAAGGCGAAGCGGAGGTCGCCGCCGAGCGCGTCGATCCAGCGGTTGCCGCGGGCGTCGCGCGATTCTTCCTCGAGTGAGGCAACATTGCCGAACTCGCGTCGAGCAGCGAGCCGGGCGGCGTCTCGGGACATGCCGCGCGCGAGGTAGCGGTCCGTCGCCTGATCGAGGTGGTCGCGCATCTCGGTGTTCATATCGGCTTCGAGGCGCCGGCGACCGAAGATGGCACGGAGGCGGAGGAACGCTCGTCGGGTGAGGGACATGCGGTCTCTTGTGTGGTCGCGGCGGTGGACGTGCGTCTGCGGGACGCGACCGGCCCGGGTGGGTCGGACGCCTATTCACTAGACGGACTAGTGGTGGTGCAAGTTTCAATCACATGGGCGCATGACCCGAGCGATGAGGCCGCCGAACGGCTAGATTGCCCCATCGTGATCAGCCCAGACCGATTAGAGAACCCACGGTGGTGGCGGATTGCCGTCGTGAGCGTCGGCGCCCTCGCGCTCATCACAGGCATCGCGATCGTCGACGCGCTTCGCGTCGGCGTCTTCCATGACGACGCGATGTATGTCATCCTCGCTCGCTCGATCGCGTCGGGTCAGGGCTATCGCTACCTGAACCTGCCCGGTGCGCCGGCCGCCACGCAGCATCCGCCCGGCTACCCTGCCCTGCTCGCGCTCGTGTCGTGGTTCGCCCCGGCCTTTCCCGCGAACGTCACGGTTTTCAAGATTCTCAATGCGATCCTCGGCGCCGCGAGCGCCGTGCTGGTCACGATGTTCGCCCGCAGCCGCGCGCTCGACCCGGGATGGGCGGTCGCGCTTGGCGTGATGTCCGCCGTGAGCATTCCGACGCTCATTCTGAGCAGCATGGTTCTCTCGGAGCCGCTCTTCTTTCTCGTCATCATCGCAATGCTCATTGCGATCGAGAAATTCGTCGAGCGCGAGAGCGGATCGCGCCGAGCGATTGCGATCGGCGTCGGCATCGCCGCGTGCGCGCTCGTGCGAATTTCTCGCATCGCGCTTCTCCCTGCGACACTCATCGTGCTGGCGTTCAAGCGCCGTTGGCGCGATGCCGGCATCGTGACGCTCGCGACCGTGGTGACGATGCTGCCGTGGCAATTGTTGATCGCTACGCACACCGGCGTGCTGCCCGCGCCGCTCCGCGGCGACTACGAGAGCGCGTCGAGCTGGTGGTTGCGTGGATTTCACGCGCACGGACCGGGCGTGGTCCTCGAGACGATTCGCAGGACCGTTCCAGAGGCGATCGGACAATTCGCCGTGTTGTTCTCACCGCTCCGCGGCGCGTGGCACTCGGTCACCCTCATCGCGCTCTGCGCGCTGGTCATTGCCGGTGTCATCGAGGTTCGCAGACGCATGCCGGCGACGTTGCTCTTTCTTTCCGGATATCTCACGATCGTCGTGATCTGGCCCTTTCCGCCGGCCCGATTCCTCTGGGCGATTTGGCCGATGTTCCTGCTACTCATCGCCGCGGGCGCGAACTGGGCGTGGCGACGCATCGCCGCGCACGGGTGGCGAATCAACGTCGAGCAGCTCGCGTTGCTCCCGCCACTCACGCTGCTCGCGGCGTTTGCGTGGGTGCTCGTGGGATATTCGGGATACGAGCTGCGTGGTCTGCGTGGGAAATGGTGGAGCGTCGTGTCTCGCTCGAACGCCGGCCGCATCGCGGCGGAAGTTGCCTGGATCCAGGCCAATACATCGGCCGGTGAGGTCGTCGCATCGGAGGACGAAGGCGCGGTCTTTCTTTACACCGGTCGCCGAACCGTGCCTGTTCATTCCCTCACGCCCGACGTGTATCTCCGCGACATTCCGCTTATTGAGAGCGTCCGGGAGGGACTTCAGCCGATTCTCGGTGCCTATCCCGTGAGCGTCGTCGTGGCGGGCTCGCGAAATACCGCCGAGTCGGCGGACATTCTCGTCGGATCCATGCCGGCGTTGCTGCAACCCGGCGTGGATTTCCCCGGCGGAGTGGCATATCGCGTGACGTCACGCAGCGGGCTAGTGCGATGACGACTGCTCGATCCTAGAACTTGCCGCCGAGATAGAACGCAATGCGCATCTGCTTCCCCGGATAGAAGCCGCGCGCGACATCAAGTCGAATGAGTCCGTCGAAGCCAGAGAAGCCGACGCCCACGCCGCTCAGCGGACGTCCCACGTTCGAGATCGCCGACCGATCACCGACCCATCCGAGATCGCTGAACAGCGCCAGGCGATAACCAATCTGCTCCGACGCCAGCTCCGCACGCGTCATCCAGAACGCGTTGCCACTCTGCGCGGTATCGGCGCTCTGACCGCGAATTGTCTGCGTGCCGCCGAGGAACCAGCGGCGCTGCGCCGGTAGTGCGCCAGTGGAGCTTCCACCTGAGAGCGTGAGCGCACTGGAGAGACGTCCGACGAGCGTCCGCATGAGCGTCACGTCGAGCGCGCCGCGACCGTACATCGAGTCGCCCGCGGCCGCTTCGAATCGCAGGTTGGTGATGGTTCGCAATCCGCGCGGGTCGCTGCCCGTGGTGTGCAGCCACCGAACGTCCGCGCCGGCAATTGGACCCGTCGTTGCCCCGATGTTCGGTACAAACGACGCGCCCCACGTGTAGTCCGTGTGTTGTCTAGCGGTGCGCTCCTGCTCGGCGAAGAGCCGCCAGCTCAACTGCGTGCCGTGCTCGCCCGCCCACGTGAGCTCCGCTCCGCTCGCGCGATAGTAGAATCCCTCATCTCGCCCGAACAGCAGCCCAGAAACCGAAGATCCGAAGCTCAGTGGGTTGCCCCAATCGTTCGCGGCAACGAGCCTGTTGTATCCGCGGAGCGTGAGCGTCGTGTTGAGATTCGTCCGTGCGAAGGACAGATCGCCATTGGGCTCATGATCCGCGGTTCCGATGCGGCCAGTCACACCCGCGAAGTATCCGCCACCGAGTTGCTGCTCGAGATGAATGCCGCTCGAGAACCCCTCGATGCGGTTGTAGCGCGTCATCGAAAGCCCATATTGAAAGTCGGGTCGAGGCAACGCACCAAGCGCTATGGCCGCCTGCGCGCCCAACGGCAGTGCGCGCTTGAGTATGTCGTCGCGCGCCTTCGTATCGAGGACATCATGCACCGCGTAGTCCGGACCGCTGAAATCCGGCGAGTTCGCGAGTACGGAGAGGTCGCACGGATATTTCACGGCAACCGAAAGATCGATGTCGACTCGCCTTCTCCCGACGAGGCGATAGCCGGTCGAGTCGCATTGCGCCTTGTTTAGAGAATCCGTAGCTGCCTTGGTACGTGCGATCCGAACGGAGTCTCTCCATTGCGCGCTCGTTCTCCAATCAGCGAGTCCGGGGCGACAATCCGACCGACGGTCGGCTCGTTGATGACGACCTGCGCGAGCGCCGCCGGCCCATTGATCGTTGGATACGTGAACGACTGCGCGATCTCGACTCCCACCTTCGCGAACGACACCTGTCCTCTCGCCTCGAGCGAGCGGCTTCTGGGCAACCAATAGCGGCCCTCATACAGCGCATATTCCACGGCGACGCCGGAGATCTCCACTTTGAGAGGAGAGACGAGGCCCTTGACGATCATCGCGGCGATCGGGTTTTGTTTCTTGCCACCAAGACCGAGTTCCGGCGATTGGATGTTCAGCGCGATCGGAGCCGCGAGGCGATAGCCGGCACGCACGAGCTGTCCCGTCGCGTCGTCGAACCACAGAGATCCAACCGCGAGATTTGACTGGGGCGATCTGGGCCGAACCTTGAGCTCGCGCAGAACGAGCTCACGTCCGTTTGGCAGACCGATGCGCGTCGTATCGCCGGACTCGTAGGTGTAGTACGCCTCGGCACCGGGGCCGAGCGGATGCACGAGGCGGCCGTCCACTTGGCCGCGCGTAGTCGCGTGAACTGGCCACAGCGGCTCCTCTCGCGCCGAATAGGGTACGGGTGACATGTCAGGATTGGTCACCTCATCCTTGAGTGCGTCCTTCCCCGCCTCGGGCACGATCGGAATTCCCACTCGGGCGGCCGTTAGCTGTACCTCGGCGCCGACGCTGTCACGCCAACGAATGTGAAACGCGCTCTCGGCGCGATAGGCGATGCGCTGAACTCCCGCGCCGATGCCCGCGGTAACCGTCATGCGTTGCCGACCGGTGGCCTCATAGCTCTTCAGCGACGAATCCTGTGCCAGGCGCTCGCGCCGAGCACGTGCGACGAGCTGGCGGCCCTGGTCATCGAGATACGCAGTGCGAAGCAGCTCGGCGGTGACGGCCGGAGGCGGCGGCTTCTTCGGCTGCTGTCCCGCTTGGATCGCAAGCGCGAGGGTTGCAACGGCGCTGATAATGATCGACATGAGTGACCAGAAGGGTGGGGACTCCGGTCGGGTCGTCTCGGTTGTGTTTCTGTTCGACCAAGGGTGCTCGGCATATGTTCCATCGTCGTCCGGCGGCCGTTCGAACCGTGATGGAGATCATCCAAGCGGGACATCCCGCCGTGGCTGTGCATCAGACCATCGAAGGGAGGGACAATGCTGATCGTCTTCGCACCCCCTCGGTCATACCGCGCGCTCGTGCACGTCTTCGCCTTCATCAGCACAAGTATGAATGCGGCGTTGGCGTTGCCTCAAAAGCCGGTGGATTCGCTGCGCCCCACGTCCGCCGCGCGCGTGCTCGGTGTCTATGACCCCGAAACTGGCGAAGCAATCGAAGGTGCCGACGTCGTAGACATCAACAGCAAACTATCGGCACGGACGACGAAGACTGGGACCGTCGGCCTTGGCTTCTTACAGGGCGAGGCCGCCCTGCTACGCATTACAAAAGTCGGATACAAACCGAATGTGACCTTCGTCAAGCTCGGCCCGCTGGATACCGTTCCACTCACGGTACTGCTATCGCGTGCGGTCGTCCGTTTGCCGACGGTGATAACCCACGACTCGGCAGGACGCTACATCTCTCCCGGCTTGCAGAGCTTCGAGGAGCGCCGAGGCACAAGCGTCGGCGGCCAATTCCTCAGTGAAGTCGAATTGCGAAAGGCTGACAATCGCAAATTGTCTGACGTGCTACGCCGCTTCAACGGAATGACCATCCAATGCCATCCGCCGCTCTGCGAGGTCGTCACGACACGGCAGCTAAAACGGCTCGCGTTTCTCGGCGGGGTTTGCTATTCAGACATCTATTTGAATGGGGCGTTGGTGAGTGAGGGATCGAATCCATCTGAGTCGGTTCACAACATCGATGAGTTTGCGGTTCGTGACCTTGCCGGCATCGAGTTCTATGCCGGCGCGGCATCCGTCCCACCCGAGTTCAACAAGACCGGGTCGCCATGTGGGGTCATCTTGCTTTGGTCCCGCGAACGCTGAGAACGAATGTCACGACTTCACATTCCGCTTCTCGGCGATAAGCTTGAGCGCGGTCGTGAGCGCGTCCGGCGCCGGAACCTTCACGTCCGGCTCGACGCCGGTGCCTTCCCAATTCGTCTTCGTGATCGGGTTGATCGCGCGCGCGAACGGGACACCGATCATGAAATGCTCATTGATCCGCTGTCCGGCGACCGGATGTGCGCCGCCGCCCGTGGTTTCGCCGACGATCGTCGCGCGCTTGAGCGCCTTGAGATTGTTCGTGAACTCCTCGCCGCCTGAGAACGTGCGGCTTGACGTCAACACGAACACGGGCTTGTCGTCGCCAAGGCGTTTGCCGGTGACGTCGGCGTTCGTCCAGTACTCTTTCGTCGCGTTAGTGCGGCGCGTCCACAGGTCGTTGAGGTGGGTGCGCTTCGAGAAGAGATACGACGAGATGTACGCGACCATCGCCGGATCGCCCCCGCCGTTGTCGCGGAGGTCGATCACGAGCGCATCGGTGTTGGCGAGGAAGTTCATCGCGGCGCTCGCCGTTGGTCCGCAGATGGCCGGATCGGCAAACATGTTGAATTTGAGATATCCCACGTTGTTCGCGAGCTGTTCGGCCTTCACGAAGCCGCAGTTGATCGACTCCATGTCGCGCCGATAGCGTGCGACCTCGTCGGATGACGGCGCAGACTGTCCTGCCGGCGCGGACGCGAGAGTGCCGAGCAAGAAGTTGACGCGCAGGTGCTTGTCGTGGCTGACGTCCTGGAAATGCTCGGTGAGCTTCGCGGCGAAGGCGATGCCGTTCGTCACGTCGTCGTATTCGCCACGTTTGGCGCGAGCCCGAACTGAGTCGCCCATCTTCTTGGCGACGTCGGGAAAGACATACGACTCGTTCAGCTTCGCGATCGCACCCTCGATGACGGCGGTCCGCGCCGCCGCGTCGATCTTGAAGTCGGCAACGCGCGCGCCGGGCGGAATCCCCGCCAGCACGCTCGCCGCGCTGCCATTGTCTTTGACGTCGAGTGTGCCGTAGCCGAGTTGGCCGCGGCTGTGGTCTTTGAGGACATACTCGAGGTGCTTCGGTTGGTTCTTCTCGATGCTGACGAGGTCGAACCCGCGCGAGGTGAGCCCGAACGAGATCTGGTTGTCGACGTTCTTGTGTGGCTCGTTTTTGCGGATGTAGGCGGCGATCTTGGCCGAGTCGCCGCTATTGAACGCCGCGAGCCAGGCCGAGAGCATCTTGCCGGCGGGGCTGTCGGGGACGGCGACGGACGCGGCCTGTTGGGTGACGACCTGCGCGTGTGTGATGGCGAGCGGGGCGAACGCAGCGATGATCGCCAGGGTGGCCGCGATGCGAGCGAACCGGTTCATGGGACCCTCGGGTCTGTTGTGGGACGCGAAAGCCAACGGGAAGATCATGTCATACACGGCGTACGTGGGCAACGGATCAAACGAGTCAGGGCCGGACGGGTCGCAGTTGTCCAACGGCTGGTGGGCGGCGTGTTTACCGCGTCTACGGGGACAAAATGTCCGACCGAATCGCCGAACCGACCGTAAAATCAGTCACGGTCGGCGTCGAAAAGGTTGGCGTCGGGGTGATTTCGGTAGGCGCGACCGTGAAAGACGAGATGGTCACCGCGACGGGGCGTTCGGTCGCCGGAAAATCACTCGATGGCACCGTGACAGGACACGAAATGACCGCGTCAAAACGTGCGCTGACCGCGTCGCAGCACGATGGGGTCGCGGAATGACGGCGGGTCGCCGTCCCACCGCGACGTCTCGAGGTGCGGTCGCGTGGTTGGGGAATCGCGTCACGCTCGCGTACCGTGACCGCGCGGTCGGTCGATGCGCGTTCGCGGTCGATTGCCGTGAAGTTGCGGAGAGGCGCCGTCGGACCGAGTTGTTGTCCCGTGGCGAGCCGGCGTGTCGCCGCGGGATTGCAATGAGGTTCCGCGAAATCACGGAGTGTGACCGCGTCTTAACGAGACGAGACCGCGTCGACGTGTGAACGTGCCGCTGCTCGCCGTGGTGGCGGTGCGTCATGCAACAAGGGCGGCGCGGTTGGCCGCAATACGGTCGCGCGAATTCGCCTGATCGGGGCGCCGGTGCAAGAGGACACCGCGTCATTCCTGAGAGGCGGCGCCACGGCGGTGAAGGCGACGGCATCATTCCGAAATCGCGGCGCGGCCCCAGGGAAAGGGGCTGCGTCATTTGCAACAGGGATCGCGTCTCGACGAGAAGTGCACGCGACGTTACTCGATTGCCTGGCGTCGCCCGGTGTTTCCGCCGCGTCAACCCGGAGTCTCAGGGCGTCAGTCGATAGTTCCAGCGCGTCGAGCGATAGTGCGACGGCGGCCGAGAAGGGTTCGAGCGCGTCAGTCGGCAGTTCCATCGCGTCAAAAGTTCGGGCATTTCGTCACCGGCGGGTAACGAGGCGTGCCGAGCGCTTACAAATAGCTCAGCCACCAGTCTCGGCGCCGCCGCTTCACACCCGCGAACCAGACGCAGGCCGGATACAGAAGCACCAGGCCAACTATCCAAAACACATACGTGACGCCGAGTGAAAAGCCCGACTGATCGATGATGCTCTTTGGAGTGTCCGCGATGGAGAAGAAGAGAACCGCGAGCGGTTTTCCAGCGACCGCGAATGCGGCCAGCGCCAGCAAATGCGCCACGTTGAATTGCAGGAGGTAGAAGAACAATGGCACGCGTCCAAAGATGATGAGCGCGCGTCCAAGTGGTCCTCGCTCCCTCCCCTCGACGACGGCAAGCAGAAGAATTGCCGGGCCGAGCGTCATGCAGAGATAGAGCAGCGAGGGCGGATACTTCGTGAGATTGAGGAAGGACATCACCGTGAACATCGCATTCTTCTGCGTCGACCAGGGTGAGGGATCGCCGTAAAGATTCGCCGCCCGCAGGACGACGAACAGCAGCGAGACGGCAACGCCGAGCTGCAGAAGCGAGCGGCGACGCGCCGGCACATCGAGCGCGTAGAGCCGGCCGAATGCGTAACCGGCCGCCATCACTCCGATCCACGGGACAGCAGGATAGACCATGATGACCGACGCACCGAAGACGGGAATTCCTCCCGCTTGATGCAGAAAGATTGCGAGTTTGTGTCCGATGCCGGGATCGGCCATCCCCGACTTCCATGGCGCCACGTGGAAGCGATCGAAGAGATTGTCGAGCGCGATCATCGCGATGCCAAATGCACCGATGAACCGCGTGGGCAGGTGCACGAGCAGCGCGAGCGCGATCATCGACCAGCCCAAAGCCCAGAGCGTGAAAACGATGTGGTATTTGTCAAAGTTCTGTACATCGAATAAGAGCCCTCCTCGTACGACCGTCAGCTCGAGCACCAGCAGCCAGAGCCCGCGGCTCACGAGAAACCGGCTCATCTCACCTGCCGTTGCGCCTCGCGCTCTGCGTAGATAGGCGCTCGTTCCGGCCAGAAAAAAGAACACGGGCGCACAGAGGTGCGTGATCCATCGCGTAAAAACAAAACGGGGTACGTGCGAGAGAGATCCGTCGGGTCGAACTGAAAGGACTCCGCATGAAAGAATTCACGCGTGTGGTCCAGCAACATGATGACCATGACCAACCCGCGCACCCAATCGATCGAATCGATGCGCCGGCGGGTCAGGCGATGCTGATTGCCACTCAAGCCCGGCATCGGATACAGGAGTCGCACACCGCTCGAACTGAATCGCGGAGGTCGTGCGGGCCGAGTGACGCCACTATGACGATGACTCTTTCGGACAACTGGGATGAACGGGATCGGTGGGATTGATCACGCGAGATGCCGGTATCACGCGCGAGGCTGATGACAGAGTAGCCGAATCACACCCTAAGCTGAAGAAGCCAATTCCCGTCGTGAGAGTAAGTCCATTTGATTCCTCTAATCCCGCGAAATCCACTACCTCTTCGTCATCGTGGCGTCGTCCGAGCTGGACCGTGCTCCCCATCCGACAGTAGAGAGCTCTTGTCACAGTATGCTCATGACGGCGGAATCAGCGGAATCACCGGCGCGCGTCGAGCAGCAGCGTGCCGATGGCAGTCCGCGCCCCGAGTCGGCGATGCGCTTCGGTTGCCTCCGTCAGAGGCAGTATTGCCCCGACATCGGGCAGTACTGCCCCCTCCGCGACCAACGACATCACCGACTCCGCCGCCGCGTGAAATCGCTCCGGCTCGGCCGCGCTGAGCGCGCCGACGTTGAGCCCGAGAATGGCCTGGTTGCCCAGCCACAGATCGGTCGGAGAGATCAGCGGATCGCCCTCGGCGCTCGCGTGACCGACAGCCAGTAGTTTGCCGAGCGGGCGGAGTGCGTCGAGGCTCAAGCGCCGAAAGGGCCCGCCGACGGGATCGACGACCGCGGCGGCCCCGCGTCCACCGGTGCGCTCGCGCACGGCGGACACCCAGTCGTCCGTGCTCAACAACACGTCAGTGTAGCCGAGTGTCTGGGCGTGGGCGCGCTTGTCGGGATGACTGACGGTGCCGATGAGCGGATCCGCCCCGAGATGACGAGCGACTTGTGCCACCATTCCGGCGAGTGCCCCAGTGGCGCCGTGTACGACGACGGCGTCACCTCGCTGCACGTCCGCGAGATCGACGAGCGCGAGGTAGGCAGTGGGCCCGTTCACGATGGCAACGGCCGCGGCGTCTGGCGGCACGATTCCGTGTTGAGTTTCGAGCGAAACGGCGAGTTGGGCAGGTACGCGTGCGATGGTGGCGTAACCGCCCATGGCAGGCGGTGCCGTGAAGGCCGCGACCGGTTGTCCGGGCGTGAGTGTCTTCACATCGCTGCCGATGGCGCGCACGGAGCCGGCGACGCTCAAGCCTGGGATGAGTGGCGGAGCGAACATTGGGAAGTCGCCGCGTCGCACGAGTGCGTCGACGAGGCCGACGGCGGCGAAGGCTACGTCGATGGTGACTTCGTTTGGGCCCGGCTCGGGGTCGGGGAGGTCGCGGAGGGCGAGGACGTCGGGTCCGCCGAATGATGGAATCGTGATTGCGCGCATGCGGTTCGGGCGATGCAACAGCTGGTCCGCGGCGTGGCCGGAGGCGAAAGGCGCACTGTTACTCGAGGATGAGATTCGCTCCACTGGGGGGCGAAAATGGTTCCGCCATGACCGCCGTGGCGACGTATTTCAATTGGCATCTCCGCCGGCCGACGGTGCGTTAGCGACCCGGACAAAGCGCCGACTGGAGTTTCGCGCCCGCCAATCCGAGTCTATGTCCCAATTGACATATGCCAATCGCGACATATCATAAGATGGATATGCCCGACAAGCCGCTGGTCTGGCTGCGCGGCGAGGTGAAGACCCCACCTTCTCGGAAAACAACGCAACGGACGCCGGCGAGAGCCATCGCCGACTGTGAGCGACGACTCACGCACTACGACCGACTGATTCGAGAGGAGTGAGGTTATGGACGCGAAAAAACGGAAGCGACTGGAGGCGGCGGGATGGGCGGTCGGAAACACAGCGGCATTTCTGAAGCTGACTCCGGAGGAGGCGGCGCTCGTGGAGATGCGCGTTGCGTTGAGTCGGAGTTTGCGGGAGCGACGGCTCGCCGCCGGCATCACGCAGACGGATCTTGCCAAGCAGCTTGGGTCGAGCCAATCGCGCGTCGCGAAGCTCGAGGGGGGCGATCCGAGCGTGTCGTTGGAATTGTTGATTCGGGCGTTGTTGTCGGTGGGCGCAAGCCGAAAGGACGTGGCGCGTGCCCTCGCGCGGCGCGTGGCGTAGTCGTCACTTGGACGCCCACTCTGATCCGAAGATGAAACGTCCATTGATCGGTAAAACGACTTGATTCACCTCGCTTTCGATGGCCTAGAGGCTCCACTCTAGTCTCTCTCGCAATCGCGCAATTCTCAGACGCGAGGTGGAAGCCCCGGCTTTCGTCGCTGCCGCCCAGCTATGCGAGCAAGCGCGCGCAATGCATCGTTGACCGCGGTCGCATTTGGAAAAACGAGTGCGACATCAGGATCCAGCGCTACAGTGATGACCCCGGCGGCGAGGCACGCAGCATACGGATTGCGCCGTCCACGGCTAAAGTCGTATTCCCGGAGGATATCGTCCTTGCGAACAGCTGCTGACCGCGCGGCGGCAATCTTACGGCTGGGCTTTCTCATAGGCGATGCCGATCAGTTTGAGGGCGGTCACATCAGACAGACGTCTTTAGGTCTTCAGCGATCGCCGAGAATTGCTCCAGCGCGGCTGCGAGATCAGCGGCAATGTCGGCGGCAATGACCTCCGGCGCCGGCAGATTCGCCGACTCTTCGAGCGCATCGTCCTTGAGCCAGAAGATGTCGAGATTCAACTTGTCGCGCTTCGTGAGCTCCTCGTACGTGAACGCCTTGAATCGCTCACTCTCTTGCCGCGCATTCCGATCCTTGCGCTCGAAGCACGCGACGAAGTCGTCGAGATCGCTGAGCTTGAGCGTGTTCTCCTTAAGCGTGAAGTGCAGGTTCGTACGTAGATCGTAGATCCAGAGTTTCTTCGTCCACGCCCGTTCTTGCGCAGGCTTGCGGTCGAAGAACAACACATTCGCTTTGACGCCTTGCGCGTAGAAGATGCCCGTCGGCAAGCGCAGCAAGGTGTGGACGTCCGCCTGCTTGAGCAATTCACGGCGAATCGTTTCGCCCGCACCGCCTTCAAAGAGCACGTTGTCTGGCAGCACGACAGCGGCGCGCCCGTGCTGTTTGAGAATCGTGAAGATGTGCTGCAGGAAGTTGAGCTGTTTGTTGCTCGTCGTCGCCCAGAAATCATCGCGGTTGATGATGAGCGATTCCTTCGACGTCTCGCCCGCCTCGTTGACGATGGTGACGCTGCTCTTCTTGCCGAACGGCGGGTTGGCCAGAACCATCTCGTACTCGCCGTGTTTTCCAGCCAGCGCGTCTTTGGTGACGACCGGAAGATCTTCATCTCTGTCGCCGCCGATTCCGTGCAGCAACAGATTCATCGCGCAAAGACGCGTGACGCTGTCCACCAGCTCGATGCCGAAGAACGTTCCACTCTTCAGTTTTCTCGTCTGCGTTCGATCGAGCTTGCCCTGCTTGACCATGTAGTCGTACGCGGCGAGCAGAAAGCCGCCCGTCCCGCAGGCGGGATCGCAGATCGCCTGTCCCGGCTGCGGCGCCATGACATCGACCATCGCGGCAATGAGCGGCCGCGGAGTGAAGTACTGCCCCGCCCCGCCCTTCACGTCCTCGGCGTTCTTCTGCAGCAAGCCTTCGTAGGCGTCGCCCTTCACGTCCACCGAGAGGCTGGACCACTGCTCCTTGTCGATCAGGTCCGCGATGAGCCGGCGCAGCTTGGCCGGATCCTGGATCTTGTTCTGCGCTTTGCGGAAGATGAGGCCCAGCATGCCCGACTGTTTGCCAAGCTCCGCCAGGGTGTGGCGATAGTGATTCTCGAGCTCGTCGCCGTCGACCTTGAGCAGCGCGCTCCAACCGAACGCCTTCGGAACGGGCGACGGCTTGTTGAACGGCGCCTTCGACTGTTCGTCGGCCATCTTGAGGAAGAGCAGAAACGTCAACTGCTCGACGTAGTCGCCGTACGACAGACCATCGTCGCGGAGGATGTTGCAGTAGTTCCAGAGTTTTTGGACGAGCGCGTTCGACTCGGTCATGACTTCTTTTTCTTTCCGCTGGGTGTGGGCAGTTTCGTCAATTCCTTCACCGCCGCCTCGAAGTCCGCGTCCACCGCGCGCGGCTGCGAATCAAGCGCGGCGCGATAGCGAGCATACTCCTGCTCCGCTTTCTCCTTGGCATCTTCGGCGGAGATCTTGCCGGCGTGAGCCAACAGCTCGCGTCCGGAGATCCTCAGGAACTCATCCAGCTTCGTGATCCAATCCCGCATCGTCATCGCCTTTCGCCCGAGCGCCTGAAGCTCGGCGTATTCGATGTAGAGGTTCACGATGCGGTTGAGCACCTGAAGCTCCTCTACCGTCAGGTAGTTCTTGGCGACGGACACGTCCTCCTTCCTGACGATGCCGCCGGGCCGTGTCGTCTGGAGACCCATGAACGGCTGCGCCGAGTCGGTCCGTTCGTGGATGATCTCGGCGGCGGTGTGGCCATGCGACGCCCAGTGCATCTTGTTCTGCACGGTGGCAAAGAACTGGTGGGACATCTCTGTGTTCGCCGAGTAGTCGAGGCTCGTCGCGTAGATGTCGAGCACCTTTTGATAGAAGCGCCGCTCCGACGAACGGATGTCGCGGATGCGCTCGAGCAGCTCATCGAAGTAGTCCGTCTGGCCGCGGCCGGGCGGGTTTTTGAGGCGCTCGTCGTCCATGGTGAAACCCTTCACCAGGTACTCGCTCAGGCGCGCGGTCGCCCATTGGCGGAACTGCGTGCCGCGGTGGCTGCGCACGCGGTAGCCGACGGCGAGAATGGCGTGGAGGTTGTAGTGCTCGACGTCGCGGGTGACTTGGCGGGTGCCTTCGTCTTGAACTATTCGATAACGTCGAATAGTTGCCCCGGACTCGAGCTCAGCTTCCGCGAAGATGGCCTTGAGGTGGTGGTTGACGGTGTTCACGCCGATCTGGAAGAGCTCGGCCATGAGTTTTTGGGTCAACCAGACGGTTTCGTTGTCGAGGCGAACTTGCAGGCGCGTCCGGCCGTCTTCCGTCTGATAGAGGAGGAACGCACCGCCCGGCGCGGGAGTCGATGGAATCAAGTCGCTCATACGAGCGCGCCGGTGAATGCCTTCTGTAGGATGGATTGGCGGAGGCGGGCGGCTCGTTGGAGGTTGGCGGACACCGCTGCTTCCAACTCTTCCACGACGCTGAGCCGTCGCTCGACCTCAGCGACTATCCGAGTCTGCTCCTCTAGCGGTGGTACGGGTAGCGGCACACGCCTTACGTCTTCCTGGTTGATGCTTGCCTGATTGACAGCCCACTTTGCCCCGCTGTTAAGTCGCGCCCGTCCGTCGCGTGAACGAAGGTATAACTCGACGAATCGCGAATTTATAGAATCGGCCAAGTGCGCTTTCATCATATTCGATTCGAACAACGCTCCGGCGTGCGTTTCGCGAACGAGTAAACACTTTCCGAGATGTGTTGGACTATTGACCCGGTTAATCACCAAGTCCCCAACGACCAATTGATATTTTGCTGCGGTGACTTGGTCCGCTGCGACTTTACTTAGTTTTTCAACCGGGCGCACCCAGCCATCTTGGTAGTCGTCGATTCGAACGATTGGGAGGCCGCGCCCGTAGAGTTCGCGAGGCAGGTAAACGCCGTTCTGAGGACCCGTGACAATCGCGGCATCCAAACTCGTCAACGTCCAACCGTTTGGCACCGGCGGAAACGTCGCGGCGTTTAGTGCGGCAGCCTCCTTGTACTTGGCACGGCCCTGCCAGCGTTGGCGACGCTCCGTAAGAATGCGGACGAGGAGTTCCGCGCCGCTTTCGAACTCTGCGTGTTTGCGCCCTGCTTTGGCCAATGCAGCTGCGGTGGGGACCAGGCGACCTTCGCACGCGGCTTTGAGGACGGCGGCGCGGTAGCGTTTGAGGTTGGCCTGCACCAGTCGCAGCGCGGCAACCCCTACCTCCAGCCGCGTGAACTGCTTCTCAATCTCTGCGACGATCCGCCGCTGCTGCCTCCGGGGCAATGATAGAACACTGAAGGAGGAGATGTCCCTCGGACGCACAGCCGGATAGAGCGCGCCTTGTACCTTTAGGCACATCGCATCAACGAACTCTGGCGACTGAACTGCGTAGAAGAGAAATCCAGGTTCAGCATCCCGTGCGCGCAAGACGTGAAAGCCAGTCGAACCAATCGCGCCATCGAGATCCGGCGGAACGAGAGCGACTGCATTTAGGTTCGGTCGTGTCATGGAAACGATCACGTCCCCCGCCTTGAGAAGCTGCTTTGCGCGACTCGGCGCTTTCAAGGACGCCAGGACCTTTGGGTCTACGATGCGCTTCGTGTCCCGGTCAATGCTGCCGATGTCTACATACGTGAATTCGCGGCCTTTCGGCGCAGCTTGCTCAACTCGCGCCTCACTTATGTCGCCGAGAGAGACTGTGCCGCCCAAGCTCGCCGCCTCTACGGCGGAGTCGCGTTGGGATTCGTAGCCCGGCATCGCGTCGCCATGGTCGTTGTGGTTCGAGGTCTCCGTGTGTTTCGGCCGGGAGGCATTCTCAGGCTTCGTCCTCATTCCGACTCCTCCCAGAGTGGCGCTAATGGCTCACGCACCCTGTCAGACGTCACGTCGGAATGGAGTTCACGTCTACGAATGGCGATTTCCCGCTTGCGCAATGCATCCAGTATCCGCAGCTTTTCGCCAATCGGCAGCGTCATCAGATAGCGCCGATATGCCCGTTTGCTCACGACGATGCGCTGGAGGTCGAAGGTCATTGTCCCGGCGCCGATCACGTCCGAGCCTCCAATTGCTTGCGCGTCTTCTCCAACTCGCCGGCAAGGATCTTCTCATCCGGCGAGACCATAAGATATTCGCGAACGAGAAGTTCGTTCTGTAGCGCATCGGTGGCGTAGTGCACGAGACCTTCACTCTTGGCCGTGCAGAGGACGACGCCCACCGGTGGATTCTCGCCTGGCTGCACCCAGTGCTCGCCGGCATAAATCAGATAAAGGTGCATCTGCCCGGCATCAGCGTGAGTGAATCGGCCGAGCTTCAGATCGAAGATCACGAGGCAACGCAGGCGGCGGTGGAAGAAGAGCAAGTCCACACGATACGACTCATCGTCGATGCGCAGTCGCCGCTGGCGTCCCACGAAAGCGAAATCGTTGCCTAGCTCCAACAGGAAGGTTTCGACGTGGCGGATGAGCGCGTCCTCGAGATCGGTCTCGGAGTATTCGTCGCGTAGTCCGAGAAATTCGCCGACGAGAGGGTGCCGAATTTCCTCATCGGCGCTGACCGCGTCAGCGGGAGTGGATTTCGCACCCTTGGTGAGCATGGCGGCCTTGTTTCGTGATAGCGCCGTCCGCTCGTAGAATTGGCTGTCCATCTGTCGCTGGAGCTGGCGCACGGACCATCCGCCGCGCAGGGCTTCGGCGTTGTAGAACTCGAATGCCTCGGCCGAGCGAGTTCGACTAATCAGCAATACATAGTGTGACCAAGGAAGCGGAAAGTTGCGGGCGAGCTCGGGCAGATCGAATGACGGAGGAGATTGTGCAGACACTGTCTGCACAATTGCTCGCTTGGGGCTCGGTCTTGGATTCGGCCGCGGCAGCGCCAAATAGAACGCTCGCCTCAGGAAAACGTTGCGGCGCCCGAACCCGCGCCCGAACCGGGACGTGAGATCCTGTGACAGGCGGTCGATGCCCGCATCGCCATACTCAGCACGGTGGAGCCCGCTGGCCCCCGGTGTGGCTGTTTTCTTCTTCGCCGCGCGCTTCTTCATCCGACAAGCGCGACGTTCAGCTCTTCGAGAATTCTGTTTAACTCATCGCCGAACACCTTATATGCCTTGCCCAGCCCGCCTCGCTGACTAAACGGCGCGTATTCGAAGTCATCGGTCTCAATGCTCAAGCTCGTCGCGACGTGATCGCGAATGAGGTTGAGCCAGGCGAGTTGCTCGGTCGTGAACACTACGCCGCCCTTCGCCTTGTCCATGAGCCACTCATTGAACCGATCCGACACGGAATCAGCGAACGGCGCGAGCACCGACTGCTGCTCCAACGCAAATCGAACGAGCGAGACGAGATCGGCAAACCGTCCCGCTTGCGAACGGCCTCTCACCTTGGCCGGCACCGTGACCGCGAACGCATCCCACAGCCGGTCCTCGGTCCACGCAGCGTGATTGTCGCGCAGCTTCTTCTCCAACTCTTTGAGCATCGACTCCGTTAACCGCTGCTTGAACGGCCGACTGTAGAGAATCTGCAGCGCGTCGATCTCGGCCTGGTGCGAGGCAAGATAGTCACGAAACGACTGGACGAGACCCGCCGCCTTCCCCTTCGCATCGGCGTCGAAGCCTTGGCTCAACACCTCGTCGGGCGTGTAGATGTCGAGCGCCTGCTCGGTCTCCTTCTTCAACACGTCGAGCGTCTCGCGAAGCGCTGGCTTGTCGAACGGCGCGCACGCCTCGACGATGAGCTCGCGCTGCGTCACTTCGTATTGAACGTCCGGGATCTCCTCTCGCACGGCGCCCGGCCGGCCGGTGGCGCGTTCCGCGATCGCGTCCGGATCGTACGCGCGAAGCAGCGCGCCCGCGAGCGTCGCCGGCGTTTGTCCGTTCGACGCGGCCGCAATCTGCTGTCGCTGCGCAGGTTCCAGCTCGCGATCGAGCCGAGCGAGGCGGGCGGCAAGCGTTGTGAGCGTATCCTCGTCGCGACCGCCAGGGAACAAGACGCGCTGAAGCAGCGCCTTGAGCGGCAAGCTCGGGTTGCGATCGAGCGGACGAGACTCGGTCTTGTCGCTCTCGCACACGCCAACGGCGTCCACGATAACGAAGCGCGTCTTGGCGCGCGCGTCTTCACCCGACACCGATTGCAGATCAGTCGAGGTGAGTACGCGCGTGCCTCGGCCTTTCATCTGCTCGAAGTAGACGCGGCTCCGCACATCGCGCAGGAAGATGAGCACCTCGAGCGGCTTGATGTCCGTGCCCGTGGCGATCATGTCCACGGTCACGGCGATGCGGAGCGACGTCGAGAGACAGAATTCTTTGATCAGCTCCTTGGACTTCGCCGGCTTGCCAGTGACCTCCTGCTTCGATTGGTACGTGATCTTTTTGCAGAAGTCGTTGCCCTTGCCGAACACCTCGCGACAGATGTGGACGATATCCTCGGCGTGAGAGTCGTCCTTGGCGAAGATGAGCGTCTTTGGGACGAGTGTGCGGCCGGGAAACAGCTCGGTGAACACCACGTCGCGATAGGTGCGCAGCACGGTGCGAATTTGATCCGGTACGACGACGGATCGATCGAGATCCGCGGGCGTGTAGTCCAGATCGTCGTCCAACACAGCTTGGCGCGCCGCGCGCGAGGCTTTGCTGCGGTGGTCTATGAGAAATCCCTTCTCGACTTTGCCGCCCTGCTCCGTGACCCGAGTTTTGATTCGAAAGACGTCGTAGCCGACGTTCACGCCATCGGCGACGGCGCGCTCGTGGTTGTACTCGGCGACGCGATTCTGATGGAAGTAGGCGATGGTCTGCGGCGCGGGGGTCGCGGTGAGTCCAACGAGAGAGGCGTCGAAATATTCGAGCACCTGCCGCCACAGATTGTAGATCGACCTATGGCATTCGTCCGTGACGATGAAATCGAACTTCTCGATCGGCACGACCGGAGTGTACGCGACGTCGCGCGTGCGCGTGCTGCCGAGCGCGGCGGCGAGCTCCGCGCCGGAGATCTCGTCCGCTTCATCCGGGAGATCCTCGCCGCGCAAAATGGAATAGAGCCGCTGGATGGTGCAGATCGTGACACGGCAGACGTCGTCAATGTTCGGCGATGTAAGGTGCTGAACGTTGTATAGCTCGGTGAAGAGACGGCCGCTGTCGGGCGTGCGGAAGCGGTGGAACTCGTCGCGTGCCTGCTCGCCGAGGTTCGCGCGATCGACGAGAAACAGAATGCGACGCGCGCCGCCGAACTTGATCAAGCGATAGGCGAAGGCGCAGGCAGTGTACGTTTTGCCGGCGCCTGTGGCCATGTGGATGAGGGCGCGGGGCCGATCATCCGCGAAGGATTTCTCGAGACCAACGATCGCTTCGACTTGGCAGTCGCGCATGCCGGCGATCGCGAGCGGGTGCGCGGTCGGCATATCGGCCAGGCGACTCCGCAGCGTATCGGGTTCGGCGAACCAATCGCCGAGCGTCTCGGGCCGATGAAATGCGAATACGCGCCGCGAGCGCGGGTGCGGGTCACGAGAGTCGCGGAAGAACGTCTCTACGCCGGTCGACTCATATAGAAACGGAAGGGGACCGACACGGCCAGCCGCAAGGAATTCAGGGAGACTTGTCGAGTATCGACTCGACTGTTCAGCCACCGTCGATAGCCTGACCCCTGGCTTTTTGGCCTCGATCACTCCAACCGCGACTCGATCGACGAGCAGCAAGTAGTCGCAGGGGCCAGTCGTGAGCGGAACTTCGCGAAGCGCGATCCCGCGTCCGGCCGAGAATTCCACGGCCCGATAGTTCTGGACGGCCCAGCCGGCGGCGACGAGTTGAGCGTCGATCTGCTCACGCGCGCGCTTTTCTGGGGTCAGGTCAGCCATGAAGCCCGGCAAGGCGTGTCATCGTATGCGAATGGCGGACCCGCGAAGAAAGAGACGTCCGTTAAGCTACCGCCTGGTTTGCAAGTTGGGAATTAGAGCTACCGTTTAGAGATCGCCGCCGTTAGCAGACGGCGCCCGCGCCATTGCGCTCCGATTCTGTCGAAAACGCCTCACGTTGCAGGCGCGGCTTTCGTGCCAGGCGCTCCCAATGCGAGCAACCGCGCGAATTGCATCGTTGACCGCGGCTAAGGCTTGGCAGGAAGAACCGTGTAGACAAATTGGACTGCGTCATCGTGTGACCCCGCAGCATGAGACGAGCGCAAACTCCGAACCTTAAGACTGACCGAAAAATACGTCCCAATATTTCGATCCGTGATCCGGACTCGAAACGTCCCGTCCCGTTGCCATACATCCGAAACACTATTGTCGGCGGTGGCCGCGTACTCCAGTTGCTCACCGAATGGGTCCGAGGCCGTCGCCACGAAATCAAGAGTATCGCCGGGACGTAGCGTCTGCTTCGCGCTGACCATTCTCATTCTCGCGAGGAGGTCTCCCGGTACCCACAGGTTGCCGAGACTATCACGCGCGCTCTCGAGACACGGAAAGTAGTCTTCGGCGGTCTCCTGCTTGCTGCGGTAGCGAACGAGGCGCGTGCGGATCTCGCCTCCGATGCCCAATATGAGATGTTTCTGATGCGGAAGCAGCTCTCGCCGATGCGCGTCCGGATCTCGCAACGCCTCGAGTTCGCCCAGATATACATCCAGCACTTTCCACTCACCGAGTGCAGAGGCGAATCGCTGCCAATGCTTCTTTAGTATGGTTCTTAGATCGTAGAAATCGGCGTAGTAGAGCAAGCGTTCATCGACAACGCCAGTCTCTTGTCGCTTCGTTTCGACTTCCTTGCGCTCGCGCCAACGCGCGACACGTTCATCCGAGACGCCGGTCTGATCGATCCATCGGTGCCCGAGGTCGCGCTGCAAAACGCTCGCGATGAAGTCACGCAGCGCGTTTTCGGTATCGCGAAGTTCTTGGGTGATGTCCAATTGAGTGTGCCTATGCGTGGGTGGATGCGCTACGGCATAGAAATGCCCCAGCAAATCTGTAAAGCGAGCATCTTTGATAGCCCCTTTGTCGGGTTCAGTGTCGGTTATCCAGCGCGGTCGGTGGAGCTCTGAAGGTGAGCCACTCGATCTTTTTGTGATACGAATAGAATGAGCCCGAATAGTTTAGCATAGCGAGGATGCTCCGCCGCAACACCTCTCGCATCATCGCGGCCCGGCCCGTCGTTCGTTCCTCATATTTGACCGCGACCGTGCTGGCACCGTGTATTACGCGGTTCCGCGTCTTCAAGAGCTCAATTACGGAGATAGGGATATCGTCGATCGGCACATCATAGTGCCCAAGGAAATCAGCTAGCCGCGTTGGAAGTGAACGCTGATTCAGGCTACCGAGTTTGGTCGACATTTCAGCGATGATGCCGTCTGCCTGAAGTGGTGTAGCGTTGGGGCCGAGCGCAACGCGTACTGCGTCCCGCGCCTCGGGCTCCAACAGTGTTGCTTCGAGGCGCGGTCGGATGGTATGGCGAAAACATGCTTTCGGGATCAGCCCGCCCTTTGCTTCCGAGTGCCCGGCCAAAAGACCCTCGAACGCTGTCACAGCCGCGAGCAAACGGATCTCTGCCAGCACGTGCCACCGGACGACCCAATCGATTGCTTCTCCCAGTCGCAGATCTTGGTCGAAAAGGCGGTCATGATTGCGAAGCGCAAGATCCAACATCGGCTGCAGCTCAAGATGCGTAAAGACGGGCTCCGCGGTGGGGGGTGGGTGAGATGCGGTTACGAACCGGGAGCGCGCGCGTCGGCCGTCGACAAAATGCTCACGAACAGCCCAGTCTATCGGTCGACCCAGAGCCAGAGACATGATTCGAAGCGTAGACAAAACGCGCTTGTCACACGCGGCGATCCAATTGTCAGGCTCAACGACGTCGGCCCGTCTCAGATGAATCTGCCCGCTGAGAATCGTCTCCAATGGCTCCTGAAGGGGTCCGTCGGCGACTATGTCTCCCTCAATGCAGGCGCCTCGAACCCGGCCGAATCCCAACATGCCGACTGTGTGGTATTGAAGCTGGTGTACCTCTCCCATGAAACTTCGATTGCCGGGGCCAACTGTGACCTCGAAACTGTCGGCCTTTGCCGCCAATCGCAGAGTCGTCCGGTTGTGGGCGATGGGCGTGCCGACCGAAGTGACGTAAACCCGATCCGAAGTGAGAGTCTCGCCATTGGCCGCAAGCAAGTGAACCGCAAAGAAGCGGACGAACGGACCATCATCATTGTGCGTTGCGTGAAGCAACCACGAGTTCTGTCGGTCGAGCGGGATGTCATCAAACAGGACCGCCAACGCGCCTTGTTGGCTGAACTCGACGGAGCAGGTCACGGAGACAGACTGATCGTCGGCCATGAGCGTCCCCTGACACGCCGGCCAAGCAGCGATTGTTGGCATTGAGTCGTGACTCGGGAGCGGCCTAACGCTGCTCTCGCAGCAAGACCGTGATCTGAAGCGGCAACCGGAGGGGTTTCCTAGAGCATCTGGACGCCCGGATCGGTCGGCGCCGGGGGCTCCGTCGGTGCAGGTGGCAGAAAGAGGACTGGTGCCCTGTCTGCCGGCAGCGTTCGTATGGCCGACCCCGCGGAGCGGACCCTTTCATACGCTTGGAATAGCGACTTCGGGTCGCGGTCATCATCGAGCGCACTGACGGGTTCGTGAGAGGGGTCATTGCACGTCACCTCGACATCGACCCCCTTATCGATTTGACCGGCGAGAAATTTGATTGCTGTTTCGAGAGCGGTACTGAGCTCATTCTTGCGTGCTAGATCCCCCGCGTATGCAAGGAGAATCTCATCTTTGACCCGGGATACAGCCGCATCGATCATCGCGCCCTCGTGAGCCTTGATGGCATCGAGTGCCCCGGCAGGCACACTCCGCTGCTCAAGCTCGCCGCGCAACTTCCGTATTTCCAGTATTTGCTTATACAAGGCGACACTTCGCTCAATCGCGGTCGCAATCGCCGCGGCGGTCAGCGGAGCGACCGCGATAAAGAACTGATAGCTGCTCCGCGCCAAATCGCGAAGCGGCGGACTAACGACTTCCTCCCCGGTCACTTCAGCAAAGGTTCGAACGGTACGATCGAAGTCACCGAGCTTTCGCTGAAAGCCGCCGAGCGAAGCGCCGACTAACTCCTCTGGCACTGTCACGCCAACCTCGCAGGAATCGTCGGGCAGTATCGACGGCGTTACTCCGAGTGCCTTCAGGGATGTGTAAGCCTTCGTGACGGAATCATGAAACGTCGTGAGTTTCTCCACGAGTTGTTGAAGTGAAACGACTGCGGCCGCGGGTGACTCGGTGCCTGCAATCAGCCTCGAAACGTGATCCGAGAGCCCCTGGCCTACCAACCCGGCCCCACCGATCGCGTTGAGCAGGCGCTCCGCACTTGGCGACAAACTTGCCGCGGCTGAGTCCTGAGTGGCCTCGGAAAGAGCGATCATTTGCGTATCAAGGCTCTGGATGGTGGATGGCGACGGTGAGCTCAGTGACTGCGTATACGCCGTCGCCACTGCGTCGACCAGCGACGCGAGGTTCGAGCGAGCGAAGTCCGCGCGAAGAGCATCGAGCACGGCCTGAAGGCGCTCAGCGTTCATGTTAGCATCTCGATGGTAGATGATGTCGCTTCAAACCGCGAACTCGGGTGCGGCCTAGAACTGACCAGACGGCGTAGCACGATCGTGAGCAGCCAACCAAATGGCGAGGGGAGATGATGGCCGAGCGTGAAACGCGGATTCCAATAGCTGGATGACGACGACAACGGACTTCCAACTGACCCAGCGGCGGCGAGGTTAGACACTTAGAGGCTAGAGACGGAGTCTTTAGCTGACATGCCCCTTCAATTGATGCCGTTCTGAATATGGAATTTGAGATCAACGATAACATTTTGCTTGCCGTCGGAGGCAACTCAATGGCCGCACACCTCAGACGTTGAACAAAGAAAACGCCGGCGCGCCAACCAGGGCGCGCCGGCGTCAGCACCTACAAACTCTCAACTACTCACCCACATTCACTAAACCCACACACGTGGCATTTCACACATCCCTCCGCATACTCCATCTGCGACCCACAATCCGGGCACGTCCCAATAAACGCCTCCCCAGAATTGTGAAGCCCAAACTGTAGCTCCATCTCCGCCGCCGCATTCCCCCGCGGCGTTAGAGAGGCAGGCACCTGATGCGTCATCGACGTCACCATCTCCGACGACGGACCCGCGGCCGGACCACCCGCCCCAGGCTGCGTCGGCATCAACTCCTGCTGAACACCCGTCACTCGATCCCGCGTCCACTCTTCGATCGCAATACCAATCGCATCGGGCAATGAGAGAACTTTGTGCGGCCCAAGCCCAACCGCGCGATCCGACGAAATTCCGCGCAGCTGCTTGTGGATCTGCATCATCGGAATACCCGAACGCAGCGCGAGCGAGATGAGGCGACCCATCGCTTCCGCGTCGGCCATCGCCGAACCGCCGGCCTTGCCGAGCGTGAGGAAGACTTCGAAGGGCTGACCCTTTTCGTCTTCGGTGATGTTCACGAACATCACACCGAGCGGGGTTTCTTTCCTTATGGTGGTGCCGCGGAGCTTGTCGGGGCGGCTGCGCTTGGCGCGGCGCTGCAGGTTCTCCGCCTCGCTCTCATACAACTGCTTCTTCAGCTTCTCGATCTCCGCGTCCTTCTCGGCGATGTCGCTGCGGAGGTCGGCGAGCGCGGCGCGATCTTCTTCGCGGCGCGGCGCGTTGTTGCCTTCGCGGGCTTCCTTCGCTTTGTCGGTCGCGCCGGTCGATAGGACCTGGTTGTCGCGCGAGCCGTCGCGGTAGACCGTGACGCCCTTGCAGTTCATGTCGTACGCCATCTCATAGATAGCGCGGACGTCGTCCATCGTCGCGGCGTGCGAGAAGTTCGTCGTCTTGCTGATGGCCGAGTCGCAGTGGAGCTGGAAGGCTGCCTGCATCTTGATGTGCCACTCGGGCGCGATCTGGTTCGCGGTGACGAACACGCGCTGCCAGTTGGCCGGCACCTCTGGGAAGTCGACGCGGCCTTCCTTGGCGATGCGCTCCATCAGACCTTCTGAATACCAACCTTCTGATTTCGCGATGGCGACAAAGTCTTCGTTGACGTCGGGCATCATGGAGCCGGCCTGGTTGCGCATGAACGCAACGGCAAACAGCGGCTCGAGGCCGGACGAGCACCCCGCGATGATGCTGATCGTGCCCGTGGGCGCGACCGTCGTCACGTTACAGTTGCGCAGGAGCTGCATGGGACGGATGCGCTTGCCGTTCTCGTCGCGCGCGCACGTCTCATCCGGACCCCAAATGCTCTTCGCCCACTCGGGGAACGGTCCACGCTCGGCGGCCAGCCGCATGGATTCGCGCTTTCCTTCGACGTCGACGTACTCCATGATCTTGCGGCCGAACTCCACACCCTCAGGCGTGTCGTAGGCGATGCCGAGGCGGATCAGCGCGTCGGCAAAGCCCATGACGCCGAGTCCGATGCGGCGGATGCGCTTGGAGAGATCGTTGATCTCGGGGAGCGGATACTTGTTGACGTCGATGATGTTGTCGAGGAAGTGCGTGCTCAGATGGATGTCGGCCTTGAAGGCGTCCCAATCCATCTTTCCGTCGGTGACGTAATACCCGACGTTGATCGAGCCCAAGTTGCAGACGTCATATGGAAGCAGCGGCTGCTCTCCGCACGGATTGGTCGCTTCATAGCGGCCGAGGTGCGGGACGGGATTGTATTTGTTGGCTTCGTCGACGAAGAAGACGCCGGGCTCGCCGGTGCGCCACGCGCCCAAGATCATGCGATCCCAGAGTGAGCGAGCGTCTTGTTTTCCCGCGGGCTTGCCGGTGGCGGGGTCGATGAGGTCGTACTCGGTGCCGGCCTTCACCGCTTCCATGAACTTCCGCGTCACGGCGACGCTGATGTTGAAGTTCGTGATCTGGGTGAGGTCTTCCTTGCAGGTGATGAAGTCGACGATGTCCGGATGGTCGACTCGGAGAATGCCCATGTTCGCGCCGCGCCGCGTGCCTCCCTGCTTTACTGCATCGGTGGAGGCATCATAGAGCTTCATGAAAGAGACCGGCCCGCTGGCGACCCCGGTGGTCGAGCGCACCATTGATCCCTTGCCGCGCAGGCGCGAGAACGAAAAGCCCGTTCCGCCGCCGCTCTGATGGATGAGCGCCATGGCGCTCAACGTATCGTAGATGCCGTTCTTGCCGTTGGCGAGCGCGTCTTCGACCGGCAGCACGAAGCACGCGCTGAGTTGGCCGAGCGGACGTCCGGCATTCATGAGCGTCGGCGAGTTGGGCTCGAAGCGACGCTCGGTCATCAATGAATAGAACTGTTCCGCCGACGCTTGCACGCTACTGTCTGATGCACCGTACCTCGAGTCGGCTGCAGCGACGACAGTCGCGACGCGCCAAAATAAATCTTCGGGTTGCTCGACGGGTTTTCCCTTGTCGTTCTTGACCAAGTAGCGCTTTTCGAGAACGATCCGCGCGTTGGACGAGAGCAGAACGGGACCCATAGGTGGGTTTAGGGGAAGCGACATGTAGACAGTACTCCTTGCAGCGAATCGATTGTGGCGGGTTACGACAGGCGGGAGACGAACGCGCGATTTATGTAACGGCGGTATTGCAGTTGTATCGGGTCTTCGATGCGCGCCTGGAACGCAGTCTCGACAGCGGGACGTGCGGGGCGTGAATGTGACGACATTCGTGTTTCCACGCCAGTAGTAAGATAAAGCGTGGTGGAAGCGCGAGTTACGAAATCCAGATCACGAAGCTGAGTAGAGGGGAGTGCTCGCGTTGAAAACGCAGCCGCGCGTGTCGACAACTCTCGAGAGGTAACCGGTCGCATATGCCTGCACTCCAGCTTGTACACTGATAAAGACACAACGCCTAATGACTTACGAACCAATCCACACGTCACCCCGCGCCTATGCTCGGACGACGTGACTCCGAGCCGTCGAGCTCGGGCTCGCGACCAATTCGTGACCTTCTTGCCTAGAAACTCGTGCATAGTTGAGACCATAGCGAAACGCGGAGCGGGGGATGAAACGGACGCGAAGCCGACCTGCGGCGAACAAAAGTGACGGAAGCAGACCGAGGCGCGAAAATTCCACCGCTTTCCCACCTCTTCCCCACCTCTTCCAGCGCTCAACCGCTAGTTCGCTTGCTCCGTCCGCCGGTACTGGGGTCCCCATTGCTCTGCTCGGGCACTCGGCCGGCACGATGGTCCTCCTGGAGCGCCAGGTACGCATCGACGGTTCGTCGAATGCGTTCTCGCTCATCAGCTGTCGTGTCGCGTATTCGTCGCGCCGGCAAACCAAGCACGAGCGAGTTCGGCGGGATCTGCATTCCTTCGGGACACATCGCGCCCGCACCGACAATCGAACCGGTGCCGACGCGTACGCCATTCAATAGAATCGCGCCCATCCCGATGAGACAGTCGTCCTCGATCGTCGAACCGTGCACGATCGCACGATGCCCGATCGCGACGCGCTTGCCGATCGTCGTCGGCACTCCATGATCGACGTGCACCACGGTTCCGTCCTGCACGTTGCTGTCGTCACCGATGACGATCGCATCCGTGTCGCCGCGAATCACGGCGGTGGGCCACACCGACACGCGCGCGCCGAGCGTCACGTCGCCGAGGACGAGTGCGTGGGGATGAATGAATGCGGTGTCGTGAATGGACGACAACTGGTGGTGCACCGGAAAATGGTCTTCGGCGAACCGTCACGCGTGCCACGCGGACGTCGAGCGAAGAAAAGAAGCTAGCGATTTCGCGCGCGGACGGAATCAGCAAAACCGGGAAAAATCGGGGCCGTATAACCGTTGACAGGGGGGATCGTCGCGTAACGAGAATAAATCGGAGGCGGGGAAACGACGACTACCGCAACCACGAACTGCAAGGCTGCCTGCTGAAAGCTCGCCAGCTGAACGCTGTGTGCTGTACGGCGACAGGACAGATCTCGAACATATCGGCCGAGTGCATGCTGGTGTTGCTCATTAGAGCTTTCGTAAATGGTGCGCCGTTGGGTGCCCGCGCTCACGGATCTGTCACGTCGCCGTGCCGCGCAAAGCCATCAGCCGAAGAGCAACGAGCAGGCAGCCTTGTAGTTCTTAGTTGCGGTTCGCCCTTTCGTGCCGCATCGCCTTGACTCGGCACGCATCAAATAGTACTCAGTAAATCGGTCGGAGATAGTATGCCTGACAACATGGGAAGCTTCCGCATCAACGTCGAGATCGAGAATCCCGCCACGCCAGGACGGCGCGAGCTGCTTCGTGACGTACTCGTCGACACGGGCGCCGAGTTGTCGTGGTTCCCCGCCAAGGTCCTCGAGTCGCTCGGAATTCAGCGGCGAAAGCTGTCGCAATTCCGCCAGGCCAACGGAAATATTCTCACCCGATGGACAGGGCCCGCGTTCATCTATGCTGCCAACACGACTGCGACCGACGACGTCGTGTTCGGTGAACCGCTGGACCTCGTCCTGCTCGGCGCTCGGTCCCTCGAGGGGCTCAACGTGCGCGTTGATCCGGTGCACAAAACACTCATCGATGCGGGGCCGGCGCCGGCAGCAGGAACCGAAACTAAGAACTACAAGGCCGCCTGCTCGCAGCTGTTCAGCTGAACGCTGTGTGCCGTACGGCGACAGGACAGACCTCGAACAATTCTGGCCGAGTGAATTCGGGGCGTCTGTTGCTCTTTAGAACTTTCATAACCGGCGCGCGGTTGGGCGCCCGCGCTCACAGATCTGTCACGTCGCCGTGCCGCGCAGAGCCATCAGCTTACGAGCTGCGAGCAGGCAGCCTTGTAGTTCTTCGTTGCGGTTGTCGTCGTTTCCCGGCGGCCTATCGGTTCGTCCCGACGCATGCCCCCGCCGTTTGCAGGCCAACTGCGGCACGCAGAACGAGCACGACGTCGCCCGAGTCGATCGTGCCATTGCAGTTGGCATCCCCGCGCGGAAAGATCGCCGTCCCATTGGGTAAACTCGCGACGAGCGCCTGCTGAATGAGCAGCGCGTCGAACGCGTCCACCTTGCCGTCGGCATTCACGTCGCCACGGAGAACCGCGGGCGCGCCGCCGACGGCGAATGAGAACATGCCGCGACCGAAGGTGCCGGCGAGCAGCAGGTTCGCCGCGGGTTGGTAGACGAGATCCTGCACGATCACGTTCGGCAATCCAGCGGGACCGGCCTGCCACGTCACGCCGTCGTCGGCGGTTTGGAACACGCCAATGTCCGTCCCGACGAAGATATTGGTCGGGCTGCCAACGAACGCCGCGGAGTTGGCGGGCGCATCGACGAGATTGCCGCTGATGTTGCGCCACGTCGTGCCGGCGTCGCTCGATTCGAAAATGTGTCCGGAGGCAAAACCGGAAACCGTCAACAGCACGTGCTTTGCATCCGCTGGGTCGACGACGATGCGCGTGATCACCCGCGCCGGCAGACCCGCGCTGATGTTCGTGAATGTCAGACCGCCGTCGCGCGTCACCTGCGCGTTGCCGTCGTTCGTTCCCACGTAGACGGTGAGCGTGTCGGCGGCTGAGACAGCGATCGTCGTGATCGTCCCCGTGCCGCGCGTGAGATCGGAGCTGATCGGCGTCTTCATCGATCGTGCGATAGAGCCGGAACGTTCCGAAATACAACTTCGTTGGCGTGACCGGATCCATGACGAGCGGTGGAATGAACTGCACACGATCGCCCACGACGATGCCAGTGACGCGCGTGCGCGATTGCGTGCCTTGCCGCCGCGAGATCGTACCGCCCGTCGTGCTCGACCACTGCGTCTCGGCGTACGTGATCGTGGGATCCTTGTAGTTGATCGCCGTGTAGCCGCCGTCGCCGCCAAGTAGTCCGTCCCAGTAAGGAGAGCCGGAGAAGATGTGCGTGCCGTTGTCCTGCGAGCCGCCCGTGATGACCGTGCCCGCGGGATTGATCCCGATGCCGGGATAGTATTGTGTAATCGTGAGGCCCGAGTTGCGACTGATCCAACTGTCGCCGGCGTCGGTGGAGATGAAGACGCCGCCGTCGGTGCCCGCGTAAAGAATGTCGGGATTCTTTGGATCGATGACGATGGTGTGCCAATCGCAATGGATCTCGTTGCCCATCGCCTTGAACGTCGCGCCGCCGTCGGTCGAACGAAATGCGCGCACGCCGGCAACGTAGATGCGGTTTGCGTCGCGCGGGTCGATGGCGATCGCAAGGTCATACGACGCTTGAGTCCCGAAGTCACCACGGTTCGCGCCGCTGTAGACGCCGCCGACGGCGAGTTGCGTCCACGTATTCTGAAGTTGATCGAACCGGTACAGCCCGAGCAGCCTGCTGTTCGTGGCGTTGGCGACGAGCGCGAGGACTTGATCGGGGGCGGCCGCCGAGACCGCGACTTCAATGCGACCGATGAGTGTTTGATCACCGGGGAGCGCGGGAAACTGCGTCCAGGTGACGCCGGCGTCTGTCGAACGAAATACGCCGCGATGCGAGAGGACGGTTTGATCGCGGTTGCCGGCATAGAAAACATCCGGGCGCGTTGGGTGAGCGACAACACTCGAGACGCCGCCGGTGAGCACCATCGACCAGCTCGTGCCGCTCGTGTTCGATCGCAGCACGCCGGCGTTCGTCCCGGCGAGGACGACGGTGCCCGCCGTGCTTCCGGCGGTGGAACGATCGACGGCAAAACTCGCGAACCGCACGGCGCCGGTGGTGCCGAGTGGAATGCCGTTCGTGACGGTTGTCCACGTGTTGCCGCCGTCGATCGATCGAAGCACGCCGCACCCGGTGGTGTTTTGATTGAACTCACCCGTGCCGGCATAGACGATCGACGGATTCCTCGGGTCGACTGCGACCGCGCCGGTGTTGAGAGAACACTCTCTATCGGTCAGTGGCGTCCACGCCGGACTCAACGAGGAGCTACGCCACACGCCGCCCGACGCCGTCCCGATGATCAGCGGTCCGCCCGCCACGACACTCGGCGCAATACCCGCGATGCGACCGGCGTCGAGCTGCGGACCGGAGCCGAAGAATCCCGACCCAGGATCGAACAGGCCGAGCGGGCCGAGTGGGCGCCAAGTGCCGGTGAGGAGCGGGAAGCTACCGCGATTGGCGAAGGCGGCGCTCGACGCCGCGCGACGAGCAAGGAGAATCGCGTTGTACGGACGCACGTTGAATGGGTACATACGTTGAAACCAGAACCATTCGTCGCGCGCTTCCTGATCTTCCTTGGGAATGTCCGGGTCTTGCGCGCTCAAACGCTCGGCCGCAGGCAGAGCCAGAGCCAGCGACGCTATCATACAGAGTGTGCGCGGGCCGATCCGACGTCGCCAGCATGCGGGTTTTCTCATCGGTAGATCCTAATGTTCATCGGATTGCTCGTGCCGGCTGCGGTCGTGATGCGGAGCGCGTACGTGCCGCTCTCGAGTTGCGCGGGAGCAGCCCCGCCCGTCGACGCCACCGTCTCCGGGATCGCAAATTTTATTTCGGTCCCACTGGGGTTTGCCGGAACTTGGGCGATGGAGCCGCCGGCAAACTCGATCGTGTTCTTTCCAGGGGTTCCAGGTACAAAGCCGCGACCGACAATCATGACTTGCACCACGGAGCCGCGCGGGACGACGACCGAGTCGGGGCGAATGGCGTCGATGTGCGGGACGGCGGTGACAGATGCGTCCGCACGAGGCGCGCGGGTGCACGCCGTCAATGGAATGCTCACCGCGAGCGCCAGACCGATGGACCGCCAGCCGATACGCCGCGACGACGTCATCACGGAATCCTCATCACCGGCGCGCGGGCGACCGACACCGATTTGGACGCGTCGGAGTGATTGAGCTCGTGAAGCTCATCGACCGAGAGGCTGATGCGCCGCACCGCCGCGGGATTCACGACCACGAACGTGTACGCGGCGAGCACGCCGCCGGTGAAGCCTTCAGCGCGCAGTCCCGCCGAGCGAATGAGACCGGGCGTGGGGTTGCTCACTCGCGTGGCCCCGTCGGTGAGAGCGACATCCGCGACGTAGCGCAAACCGGTGGTGTCGTAGCTCACGCGTTCGGTGAAGCTCGCAATACGCGCCGCCGCGTCGCCGCTGAGTAGAACGCGGACGGTGATCTCCGACCCGGCACGCGGAACAGAATCCGACAGCTCGAGCCGAGCTTCGAGCGCAGGAGCGGCGATGGTCGCGCGCTGGGGTGTGCGTGGTTCGGTGCATGCGCCGACGCCGGCGATGGCGGCAACAACCCAGAGCACGCGGCACACACGATCGATCGGTGGAGTCTTCATGAGCATATTCATCGGATGATGATCGGGTATCTGGTCGACGTCGTTTGCGGGGAGACGTCGGTCCCATCGGGGCCGACAATGTCGAGGAGGCCGAACGTGAGCCACCCAAACAGGCCGCTCGTTCGCGCGATGAGCTTGAGTTGCACCATGGCGATCGGGCCGGCGAGTGCGTTCGCCGACGCCACCGTGATCTTGAACACGCCGGCCGTCGTGTTGGCGCCGACGGGCATTGGCGTCTGCGTGGGAATTCCGGCCGAGATGACGGTGAACATCGCGTTCTCCGTCTCGTAGCCGACGACGACGGTGGCCCCGGCGACTGGAGTCGTGCGCGGATCGAGTGTAAAGGTCGCGGTGATCGTATCGCCGGACTTCACGGAGTATGTCGTGAGGTCGGCGCGCAGCACCGGGCCGGTCGCGGTACGTGTCACCGTTACGAACACGGAGTCGCTCACCGCTTGCAGGCTCGCGACGATCCAACTCTGCCCCGCCCCGATCGCTGAGACGCGTCCATTCGCGTCGACAGTGACGACGCTCGTAGCACGGCTCGTGAACGTTACCGCGGTGATTGGTTGACTCTGCCCGCCAACTTGGGCGGCAACGGTTGGCGTGAATGAATTGCCAACGTCGAGCACGCGTACCTTCTCGGTGTTCGATCCGTAGCTGACGCTGAACGACTGCACGACCGTGAGCGTGACGGAGATGGACCGCGGCGTGTTGTTCGCGCCAGGCGCATTGACGTTCACCGTCGCGTGATACGTTCCAATGGGAAGCGTGGTCGTCGCGAACGTGAGAGTGAGTGTAAATGGCGCGACGGCTCCGGCAAGTGTTGCGGTGAGCCATCCGGTTGGTTGATTGGCGTCGAACACCGGCGCATCGACGGTCACGCTGGTGAGCGCGACGCTGCCGCCATTCGAAATGATGATGTTGTGCGGCGCGGCGTTGGACCCGAACGCGACCGTGGGCGCGATGGTCGCAGAGTCGAGCAAGATGACCGGAACGGGAGGCAACGTCACCGTGAACGAGTTTGACACGGCGGAGCCGAGTCCGAGTGCGCTGAACGTCAGCGTGTGCAAACCAGCCGTCTGACCCACTACCGCGATATTGGTGAACGTGGCGACGCCGGCAACCGCGGACGCCGTGAGAGTTCCGGAAAGACTACCGCCGCCGCTGGCAAGAGCGACGGTGACTGTTGCGGTCGACGACGCCACCAGATTCCCAGCGGCGTCGCGAATTTCCACGACGGGCTGCGTCGTGAGCGGCGAACCGAGTGAACCGCCGACGGGCTGTGTGCGAAGCGCGAGTTGGCTGGCGCTCCCCGGAGTGACGGTGACGGAAAGCGTCGCGCTCACCGACGCGCTGGTTGCGGTGATCGTTGCGGTGCCGACTTTGATGGCCGTCACGAGCCCGCCGACGGCGGTGGCAACGCTGGGATCAGAGCTCGACCACGTGACGACGGCGCCGCCAATGGTGTGTCCGTCCTTCGCGGTGACGTTGGCGGTCAACGTCGCGGTGCCGCCCGACGCGAGGCTGAGTGATGCCGGTAGCGAAATCGTGATCGCCGCGGGGGTGTTGTCGACGGGCGGAGGCCCGGTGCCGCCGTCGCCGCCACAACTCGCGGCGACGCAAAACAACAGGACTCGAAGGACTCGAGCGAAGCGTTGTGGACGGCGTCGCATTTAGTGCGGAGGGCGGGACGGAAACGCGGAAACCAAGAGGCGGGGGCGACCGATGCCTCACTGACAATGCAGGGCGCCGCGACGAACCGCAACCGTTATGAGCAGACTTTTACGCCGGCGAACTATTTCGCGCTATAGGTGATTCGCCAGATACGCCCACCCTTGTCGTCGCTCAAGAACAGCGCGCCATCGGGACCGATCGCGAGGCCCACCGGCCGATGCGCGGCGCCTTCGGGACTCGGCATCCCGCCGGCAAATCCGGTCGCGAACACGGAATAGTCGGCAGCAAGTCCGTCTTTGAATTTTAGAAAGATGACGTCGTAGCCTTCCTGCGGCAGCGGCCCGCGATACGCGGAACCGTGAAACGCGATGAACGCCCCGCCCTGATACTCCGCGGGAAACATCTTTCCAGCGTAGAACAACAGCGACATCGGCGCCCAATGCGCCGGAAACACGATCAGTGGCTGGATCAACCGGTCGCACCGATCCGCACGCTGTTTGTCTCCACCGTACTCGGGCGCGAGCACGCGTTTGGACTTTAGATAATCATAATAACAATATGGCCAGCCGAAATCAGCCCGCGCCGCAGCAATCCGGATCATCTCCTCGGCCGGAATGATCGCGGCTTCTTCGGCCGTGTAGGCCGACGGCCACAAATCGTGCAGTGCGTCGCGGGCGTGCGAGACAGCCTGCACAGTTGAATCGTACGGATTTACGCCAAGCGCGACGGCGTTGTGGAGACCCGTGCCGATGCGAATGCCGTCCTTGATGGTCTGGCTGTTCTTGTCGGTGTGGAAGCTCCAGATGCCGCCACTCGTCTCGAGCTCGGGACACGGATCGCCGCCGGGCGCAAGCGGCGCCTCCTTCGCCTGACACCCGTTCGACAACGCGCCGACATTGACGATGAGATTTCCGCGCACATCAAACGCTAAACTGTGCGAGGGGACGGGACGCGCCGCGAGTCCAACGACAATCGTATCGGCCCGGCGTCTCGGCACCAGCGAGTCGGCGAAGTGATAGCGGAGGACCGCGCTCGCCGTGGAGACGTACAGCGTCGAGTCATTTGCCAGCACGACGCCGTGCACGCCGCTTTCACCGAAACGCTCTTCGATGTCCGCATGGCCGTCGCGGTTCGTGTCGCGCAGCACGAGCACGCCGCCGGGCTGACGACGCTGATCGAGAATGCCGACGATGACGTCACCGTTCTTGCGCACCGCCAGATGTCGCCCCGGTCCGGCGCTCTCGGCGAACGTCGTCGCGCAAAACCCTTTGGGAAGTTTGATCGACTCGTCGCAACCAGTCGCGGCGGTCGCCGGCGTTTTGTCACGAACGCACGCAACGAGGAGACTCGTCGCGGCGACGAGGAGCGCGAGTGTGCGACGTGGCGAATACGGCAGAAGGAGAGACATTTCTCGAAGCGGACGGTGCACGAATTGTGCTTGCCAACGAGGGACTACGCCGAATCATGCTTCAACCTGTTGAGCACGAATCAACCCAATGGAGACGAATCGAACCGCTGGTGAGCCGGCAGTCTCGCGACAAACCGTCATCCTCGACGACTCGAGTCCGGTGCTAGAAGCTCACGCCGGCGACGAAATACGACTGCAACGACTTCTGCCCGAAGAATCCGCCATTCAACGTCGGCCGTACGAGCCCGAGACGGAAGCGATAGGGCGAGTCCCACGACAAGACGCCCAGGTTGATATTGAGCTCGCCGCCGGCGGACGCCATGCCCGTGATCTTGTCCTGTCCGGCGCGATTGCACACTTCGCGGCCAGTTTGAATGTTGGGACACCACGCGGTGCCGCCGTCGCTGAAAATCGTGAGCGAGCTGCGATCAAAGAAGAATGGAAGAACGCCTGGACCTCGACCCAGCAACGCGAGCGGCAGCCGATACTCGGCCGATCCGGCAAGGGCGCGCGTTCCAATCAACGAGCCCGCGGGAAAACCGCGGACCGGAAAGGTCTTTCGCCCCTCGCCAACCGTGTAGCCGGGAATGATCTCGAACGTACTGCCGCTCACGCCGCCCACGACATAGTAGCCGTCGGCCCGATCGTCGGCGTAACCGCCGGCGCCGCGCAGCGCGATGACGTGATGCGAGAATCCGGGAAGGTTGAGCGATTTGAAAATCTGCGCGACACCAACAGTGCTGAAGCTCTGCGGCCCAGTGCCTGGAGCGCCGCTTCGCGTGCGATCGCGCACTGTGACGCTCAGCTGCACGCCGTCCTCGGGCGAGATGCTGAGCGTCGGACGTTGATAGTTTGCGAAACTTGCGCCGGCGATGAGCGTGGGGAACGTCAGTGCACCGAACTGTCCTGTCGTGTCGATCGACGCGATCAGCCCGTCGCTCGGCGTCGCGGAGTGCGTCCGATACTCGAGCGCCGCTCCACCGGTCACGGAGAACGACGTGCGATAGCGTTGCCGAATCCACGTCGCCAGCACGTCGGCGTTGCGTGTGCGGCGGAACAATTCGCCGAGCACGGTGCGCGGCGCATCGCGCGAGAAGATGCCGCCGAGTGAGATCCAGTCCTGCGATGCGTCGATCTGGATGATGGGCAGGCCGAGACCACTGTATTGATAGGTCGCGCTTCCAACGATGCCCGTCTTGTTCGTTGGAAAGCCGAGACTGGCGCTCACTGAGTGACGACCCACGACGTCGTAGCCGCTCGTCATGAGTCCGATGCGAGATCCGCCGGAGATTCCTTGATCGACGGTCGGCAGCCAGTAGTGCGGGATGAACGTGCGCCATGGGCTGTAACGCGTCGTCACGGAACGATCGACGATGACCGAGTCCATGGTTCGGCGCGGAAGCGTGTCGCGATAGTCCGGCACTGGTTGTCCGCTCGCGGCCGCCGCGCAACAATTGCCGACGCCCAAGTGATACCCGTCGGCGCGAAATATCACGGCCGCGGCGCGACTCGCCGACGGCGCATTGTTCGGCTCGAAAAGGCCGGTGACGGCGTTGCTCAGACGAAACGTCGCGGCGCCGGAAAAGGTGCGGGAATCGCCGAAGCGTTCGACGTACACTTGCGCGGCGCCCGTGCGATCGGAGCTGTACATGACACCAACATCGCCCGGCAACCAGCTCGGCGTCGCCTCGATCGACGTGCCGCTCGACACGACATGTACGATGCGCCCAAGCGTGTCGAGGATGACGACCTGCGAGATGTTGCCGCGCACCCAACGGGACGCGGCGATGCGATCGCCCGCGTGCGACCACCGCGGCTCGGTCCATTGCTCGTCGTAAGTGCCGGCGGTGATTGGCGTGATGCGTTTGCCGTCGCGCGACACGCGCACGAGACGCGTTGCTCCCGGAGTGATCTGCGACGCGACAATCTCACCGTCGGCGCGCGCGTCGGGACTGGTGAGTCGTTGACCGAAGGTAATTTGCGTTTGGTGACGGCCGCGCTGCGTCCAGAGGTCGGAGCGCTGCTGATACAGATTGACGAAGTCGAGCTGTGAAAAGAGAAGTGTGTTGTCGCCGATCGGCACATTCGCCGAACGACTGTTTCGACGACCGAGGCTCGTTCGCTTTCCATTCAGGTCGACACGGAACGCGCCGAACGATTCGCGTCCCGGCGTTCCGCTGTAGACGATGGACGAATCAGACAACCATCGCGGCGCAAACGCGAACACGCCGTCGTTGGTGAGTTGACGCCAGCCGTCGAGCGGCGGGGTCGGCGCGACACGAATCGTCTCGGCCACCGAGTCCTGAAATTTCCGCCACGCTTGGGTGAATGAAATGCCAAAACTCTTCTTGGCGGGGACGTCGATGAAATACGGAATGATGTACGCCGCCGACTTGTCGACGAATTCACGAACGTGCGATTCACCGCGCGTGTGCGCGAGGAAGTCGACGAACAGCGAGCCGTAGGCGTAGGCACTTTCGCCGAACGGAAAGCGTCCCTGCGCGAGGCTGAGACTTCCGATGGGAGGAAAGGCGTCTTCCACCTCCGCCGCGCGAGCGATCATGCGATGCTCGGATCCTTCGATGCGGCCGGCGCCGGCGAGCTTGGATTCCTCGTAGACGGCGAGTCCTTCGGTGAGCCACGACGGATCGTACAGATTGGGAAAGAGTGCCGCGGCGCGTCCAAAGATTTTCTGGCCGAGCGACCAGAGGCCGCGCGAGCGATCGAGATGAAAAATGTGAGTGAGCTCGTGCGTGATGACGAGTTGTCCCCAATCGTTCGTGTAGCGGAGTGCCGACTCGGACACCGGCGGGGGCGCGTACACAACGATACGATTGGTTGGAAACGGCGTGGCCGATCCATTGGATTGGTCGACGTCATCGGAGATGACGATGTCGATCATCCCGCGCGGCGGGTGGAGCTCCTTGGAGAGTTCGGCGTACGCACGCTCGGCGTTGCCGGCGATGCGTCGCGCGAGACCTTCGGTGGGTGGGTTGAAGTGGACGTAGAAGTGTTGAGTCTTGAGCGTGCGCCAGTCGAGGTTGGGGGCTTGGGCGCCGATGGTTGGGATGACAGGCGTCGTCCAGAGGAGCGCAGCGACGAGCGTCCGAGTCGTCCAGAGGAGCGCAGCGACGAAGGATCTGCTTTTATGAACGCGGTTGAAAAGCAGATCCTTCGCTTCGCTCAGGATGACTCGATAAGGTTCGCGTTGGATGACTCGAATTGCTCTCAAGTTCATCGCTGCGCGAAAAGCCGGAAATACGCTTCGACGCCGTCGGCAACTCCGCGCGCATAGCGCTCCTGAAACTCGGGCGTCTTCACCGCGTTTTCCTGCTCCGGCACCATGAGAAACGCTCCTTCACAGATGAGCGACGGCATCCAACTCGTGCGGCCGAGCGCGATGTTCTGGTAGTGAATACCGAGGTCGCGCAGTCCCATTTCTCGCATCATGCCGGCTTGGACGAGGCGCGCCAACGGTTCGGTTTGCGGATGAAAGAACAAGGTGCTCGTGCCCACGTTGGGAAACGGATTGACGCCATCGCCAAACGCGTTGAGATGAATCGAAATCAGTGCGTGCGAGTTCGTGCGGCGCGCGATGACGGAGCGCAGGTGGAGGTCCACCGCGTCCATGTTCGTGCGCGTGACCACGACGTGCGCGCCGCGCTGCTCGAGCATCTGACGAAGCTTCTGTGCGATAGGTAAGACACCCGCCGCCTCGGTTAGCCCGGTCGGTCCGATGGCACCGCCCGGTGGATGTCCAGGATCTACGGTGATCGTGAGCCCCTCGAGCGGGCGCGACAGCGACACATGCGGCGGGCGTCGCAAGCGAAGAATGAATCCCCGGCTAGGCTCGAACAAAACGAGATACCCGTACGGTGGTTGCGACAACTCCAATGAAATCCGAACACGATCCGACTGCTCGGGCACCCAGTTGAGAATTCGAACGAGCGAATCGTTTTGCAGAAACTTGATGATGTCCGGCGTGGCCTGCGTGCCGTACAACGTCAGCGTGATTCGGTTGCTTTCTTGTTCCAGCAAATACGGCGGCGGCGACGACACGGGCATCACGATGTCGACCCACTCGGGCGCGGACACGAGCGCCATGGCGCCAACGGTGCGCCGCGCCGACGGGTAGCCCTGTGGCAAGCTGCGTACGCTCGTGGAATCGACCCACACTTCGAGTCGCGGGTCGAGTCGCACGCGAATGTTGTCGTTGATGCGGCCCGTCTCCTCCACGATCGTCCCGGGCACGAACATCCACTTGTACGTGCCGGCCGGCGTGAAGCGGCCAATGATCGTGGCGTCGGTGTCGAGCTGCGCCGCGGCGTCACCCAATGACACGAACGTCGGCAACGGATCGGCCGGCGTCCCCGCAGATGGTGGGGGGAGTGTGCGCGCGAGCCTCAGACGCACCGTGTCGCCGCCGCGCGCGACGTACACCATGCCGCCCGCGTTCAGTGCACCGGCGGGAACGTCCCGCGCGAAGGTATTTCCTGTGGTGTTGATCAATGGACGCGCCACGTTGTTGGCGAGCACCCACGCAACAGCGTTGATCGGCGCCCGCACGCTCACGCGAACGGGCTCGTTGTCACGCAACGCCATCACCGTTCCCGCCGGCGAAACGCTGGCCGAGTCGACGACGAGACGCCCGGTGGTGGACAAGTCGGCGCGTGAGGAGGGAACGCGCACCGGAACGACAACCCGAGCGCTCTCGGCGCCCGCGCGAGCGACGAGCTCGTATCTCGGCGCGAACGGTGACGGCACCGGCAGATAGGCGAGAAAGGTCCCGTTTGGCGCGACCGTAACCGGCATTCCATTGATCGTCAGTGTCGCGTGTCCATTTCCGATCGATCCGAAGACGAAATTCGAATCGCGGACGCCGATCGTCTGATTCGCGCTCGGAAAGACCAGTTTGGGAGCGAGCGGACCGTCGACGGGAGGAATGGCTGGGAGCGGAGGCGCTGCCCGAGGCGTGATGCCGCGCTCGAACGAGCCAGTCGCGGGAGACGAAGCGGCCGGCGACGTGCGGCTCGACGGAGCCGGCGTCGATGAAGAAACCACCGGCGCCGATTGGCAGCCTGAGAGGCTTCCAACGGCAGCAACAGCGGCAACGAAAGCGACAGTTGTGGCGTTCGCGAGACGAGAGATCCGCATGCGGGAAGGAATGTAGGACAGAACCGCGCTAAAACGTTAGCTGGTTTGAGGGTGCAATTCATTGACCATACCCCGGCGGGCGGTCTATATTCGCGCCCCATGGATGTTTTCCCGCCGGAGGCCAACGCGTGACGTCATGCGCCTTCTGCGGACGGGAGAACGATGCCGAGTCGCGCTTTTGTATCGACTGCGGTAAGCCGATCAATCCGTCCGCCGCGCGCGTTGGTCCAGCATACGTCCCCCATCCCACTGGGGGTCAGCCGCAACCGTATAACTCATCTTCCGTCGGTGCCGCGCGTGCTTCCACGCCGCTCGGCACCAGCGTAGGAACCGGTGGTGTGGCCGGCAGTGTCGTTCCTGCGACGCGGGTGTCTGACGCGATCTCAATGTGCGTTCGGTGCGGTAAGGCGGTCAGCCCCGGCCTGCCGTTCTGCGCCCATTGCGGCACTCGGACCACCAAGAGCATCGAGCCAGGCACATGCACGCAATGCGGCGCGATGTTCACCGTCGGTCTCGACGTGTTTTGCGCCCGTTGCGGCAACCGTGTTGGGCAACGCGTGTCCGTCGAGATATCGAACGCGCCGGAGACCCGGACGACCGGCACCCAAGTGCTCGGCGCCGGGGGACGACAAGCCGGGCCGAAGCTCTCGCTGATCGGTGAGTCGGGCGAAGTCGTACAGACCTACATTCTCGATCGCGGCGAAGCTGTGCTGGGCCGAGGTGAGGCGGACATCAGGTTCGAGTCGGACCACTTCATGTCGCCGTTGCACGCGCGCCTGGAGCTCCGAGAAGGCCAGATTTGGCTTCGCGACCTTGGCTCGCGCAACGGCAGCTGGGTGTTCATCGACCAAGCCACGAAGCTCACGGACGGCGATCTGATCTTGATCGGGTCGCAACTGCTGCGCTTTCGACGCCTCGGGTATCCGGGACCGCATCCGCCGGACGCCGATGCCACGCGCCGCATGGGTTCGACGATTCCGACCGTTGATATTGCAGTACTCGAACAGCTCCGCGCCGACGGGAGCTGCCGCGACGTGTACCATCTTTCTCCAGGACGATCGATCACGCTCGGGCGCGAGTCCGGCGATTGGGTCTTTCCATATGACGCAACGATGAGCGGGAAGCACGCCGAAATTCGGTCGGAAGACAGTGAGTTCTTCGTGCACGACACGAACAGCCGCAACGGCGTCGCGATGTCGGTGCGCGGTGAGCGCGCGGTGAAGCGCGGACAGCGCCTGTTGGTCGGTGATCAGGTGCTCCGCGTGGAAAGCATATGAGTGGAGCGTCAAAAGTCTGTCCGCAGTGCGGGACGGAATATCCGGCCAACGCGCGCTTTTGTGAAATCGACGGCACTGCGCTGCGCGGCGGCGCGGTGAGCGGCGATCTCGTCGGCGCGATCATCGCCGACCGCTATCACGTCATGAAGAAGCTCGGCGAAGGCGGGATGGGTCAGGTGTATCTCGTCGAGCATGTGAAGATGGGCCGAAAGAGCGCGCTCAAGGTCATGCATCCGGGCATGGTGAAGGACCTCGACGCGATCAGCCGGTTCAATCGCGAGGCGGCGAACGCGAGCCGGATCGCGCACTCGAATGTCGCGGCGGTCTACGATTTCGGCGAAACGACGGACGGCATCATATATCTCGCAATGGAGTTCGTGGATGGTCCGCCGCTCACGAGCGTCATTGAACAGGCGGGGGCGCTTCCGCCCAACCGAGCGGCGGAGATTGTGAGGCAGACGGCCGAGGCGTTGGCGGTCGCGCATGACATGGGGATCGTGCATCGCGATCTCAAGCCCGACAACATCATGATCGCCAAGACGCGGGACGGCGAAGATCTGGTGAAGGTCGTGGACTTCGGCATCGCGAAAGCGGCGGGCAACGCGGCGCAGAAGGTGACGAAGACGGGGCTGGTCGTTGGGACGCCCGAGTACATGAGCCCCGAGCAGCTCGCGGGCGACAAGCTCGATGGCCGGAGCGACATTTATTCGCTTGGTCTCGTCGCGTTTAATATGCTGACGGGAAAACTCCCGTTTCCCTCGGATTCGGCGCAGGAGTCGATGATCATGCGCCTCACCGACCGGCCCAAGCCGTTGGCGGAGATGCGGCCCGAGGTTGCGTGGCCGGCCGATGTGCAGGCGGTGATGGACAAGGCGCTCGAGCGCGATGCGTCGCTCCGCTATCAGAACGCGACGGAATTTGGCCGCGATCTCGTACGGGCGATCGATCGGATGCCGGAGACGCAGGCGGCGGCGATGGGCACGGAGATGATACCGGTGCCGCCGACGCGCGTTGCGCCGCCGGCGTTGCCCGCACCGAGTGGTGCGTCTTCGTCGGCGGAAACTGTGGGCAATGCGGCCACGGTCGCAGTGCCGGTGCCGGTGCCGAATGTGGGCGTGCCTGTGACCCAGACCGCTGCGCCCCCGCGAAGAAGGAGTATTGTTCCAATCCTTGGCGGAATCGCGGCGGTGGCGGTCGGGCTGGCGGTGGCAGTGCCGATAATCAAGAATCTCAACAGCGCGAAGGCCGACACGTCTCAGGTCGGCAAAGACGCGGCGGTTACTCCGAAGACGAATGGACCGTCAACGAACCCGGGAACAGGCGCGAGCCCGGATACCGCAAAGGTTCCGGAAGCAAATCCGTCTGGAGGCGCGAAAAAGGGCGGCAGTAGTCCGACAGAGCAGACGAGAAAGCCGCCGACAACGGCGGCGGAAAAAGCAGCGTTCTTCGACCGATTAGACAACCTCGCAAATAACAAAAGCACAGCAGAGCAGGCGTTCAGCGAACTTGCGAATTTCACGGCCATCGGCCCGGAAGACGAAGTTCGAGCGGCGCTCGTGAAATTCACGGCAAACCTGACACTATTGCACGACGCGGACGCCTGTTCTGCGCTTAAAACGGTTCAGTCCATTGCGGCCAACACGACCAAGAGCAGGCTCGTTGCCCAAAAGCTCGCCGACCTGTGTTCCTGATGATTTCGAATTCGGGCACACGCCTGTCACCAACCCAGGCTCCTCGATGAGCTCCAGCCCCAAGCCGATGAACGGCGAAGTCGTTGTTCAAGTCTTTGGACGAACCGACGTCGGCCGCACCCGCGAGCACAACGAAGACGCGTTCGTCGTCGCCGACCTGTCGCACGACAACGCCACGCTGCAGCCCGAGGTCCGCACACACCTCGCCGGCCCAAAAGGCTCGCTGTTCATGGTTGCCGACGGCATGGGCGGCGCCGCAGCCGGCGAGATCGCCAGCGCCATGGCTGTCGAAGTCGTCCTCGGCGAGCTCCGCACTTCATGGGTCACGGAACCCGAAACGAGCTCCGACGCATTCGTCCGCGCGATCAAGCAAGCGACGAAAGCTGCGAACCAACGCATCAACGCCTACGCGCTCGCCCATCCCGAATATCGCGGCATGGGCACCACCGCGACGATCGCCGGACTCCTCGGCGACACGCTCTACCTGGCGCAGGTTGGCGACAGTCGCGCCTATCTCGTCCGCTCAGGCGTCACGCAACAGATCACGAAAGATCAATCGCTGATGCAAAAGCTCATCGAGGCCGGTGAGCTCACCGAGGAAGAGGCCGAACACAGCGAGCGACGAAACATCATTCTTCAGGCGCTTGGTCCGGAGCCGACGATCAAAGTCGACCTCACGCACCAGACCATTCGTCGCGGCGATACGCTCGTCTTGTGCAGCGACGGTTTGTCCGGCCAGGTGACCAAAGACGACATCACCACCGTCGTGATCGAAGAGGACGATCTCACCGCGGCATGCAAGCGTCTGATCGATCGCGCCAACGCCAACGGCGGTCCGGACAACATCACGGTGATCGTCGCGCGGTTCGAAGGGCCCGGCCTCAAGCCGATCGGTTCGCAGGACCAAGTGGGCCATCAGGTTTTTCCACTGCCGGAAACGGGACAGACGGAGGCAGTGGCCGTCGATCGTGGAACGCCGACTGAGCCAATTCCGGTCACGCCGCGTCCGCGCATCACGCAACCCGTGCCCGATGAGATCGCGACGGCAATCACTGAAGAACTCCCCGCCGCGCCCACCGTGTCGCCCGAACGGCGAAGCGCCGGCCGCCTCATCGCGTTCGGACTGCTCGCGCTCATGATCGTCGCGGCGGCCTGGTTCATCACGCGGCGCGTCGGCACCTCGCGGGACACGACGAGCGCGACCGCGCCGAAGCCCTAATGTCGATCGAGCTGCGCATCCTGGGTGGCGCGCGTGCGGGACACAGCCAGACGTTTGAGAAATCTGTAATCGCCATCGGACGGCATCCGATGAGCGATTTGCATTTCGATACGAAGAAGGACCTCGACGTCTCGACGCGCCACGGCGAAATACGAGTCATCGAAGGCCGCTACACGATTCACGACAGCCAGAGCACGAACGGCACGTTCGTAAACGGCCAACGCGTGCCGAGCGGCGGGTCGCGGGAGTTGCGCGACGGCGACATCGTGGCGTTCGGGCGGGAAGGCCCGACGATTGAAGTTCATGTCGGCAAAGCTCAACCGGCGCCGCAAGTCGTCGCACCCGCCGCGCCGGCGCCAACGCGCATTGGGTCGGAGACACCGGCCGAGAAAACGCGAAAGTCGGCCGTGTTCGACGCGTCGCCGCCCGATGCCGTGCCGACGACGATGCCGACGGCACCGCCCAATCAACCGCGCCGGCGAACCGATGAGCGCATCGCGATCGCGGTGCATGAACGCACGCGCCGCCTGCTCATCATCGTCAGCGCCGCCGTCCTGGTCCTCGGCGGACTCGCCGTCGCGTTCTATTTGTCGGGACAACGCGAAGCGGCAACGCGCGACCGCGAGATCGAAACACTTCTCGCAAAGAACGACACCACATCGCGCGCGTTCCAGGCGCGCCTGCAGGGAATGAACGACACCGCGCTCGCCAACGGACTTCGGCGGCGCAACGACAGCCTCACGAAGATCATTCGCGGGACACGCGGCACCAAAGCCGCGGCTGACGCTCAGGTTCGTCTGCAAAAAGACAACGAGCTTCAGCAGAAGTTCAGCCGAGTGGATTTCGCCAGCGTGCGGAATGTGAACGATGCGGCGATCGTGTTCATCGTGACGAATCTTGGACAAGGCTTGGAAGCGACGGGATTCTCGGTGAGCAAGGGCGGGCTGGTCGTCACGAATCGACATGTCGTCGTGGACAGCAGCGGGCGCGCGACGACGATCAACGTCAAGTTCGCCGACACCGGCAAGTGGCTGCACGCGCACGTCGTGCGAGTGGGCGAGGGCGAGCAGATGGATCTCGCCGTCATCCAGATCGACGAGCCGGGCTCGTACCCCAAGGTGCGATCGATCTCGAAAACGGTCGACGTTCAAGTCGGCGACCCGATCGCGTCACTCGGTTTCCCGATGGGCACCGATACGCCGATGGACGGCTCGGCGGTCAAGACGACGCTCACCCCGGGAACGGTGAGCAAGCTCGTGCCCGACGTCCTGCAAATCGACTCGTACGCCACGCACGGATCGAGCGGCAGTCCAGTGTTCGATGTGCACGGGCACGTCATCGGTGTCGTCTGGGGCGGACCGACGGAGGCCAGGGGACGGATCGTTTACGCCGTGCCGGCAGACCGTATTACGGCCTTGATTCAAGGTCAGAAATAACTCGGTCTTCAGGGCGGAGTCCCATCGGTCGAGACTTGATTCAACGAGTCCCTCCCACCTCGGCGAATCATGCCAGCCCCCTCATTCGACCGCGAATTCCACGTGCTGGAATTCGACCGCACCAATGAAGCCGCGGCATTCGTCGCGGCGCTCTCCCGGTTTCTGAACTCTCCAGTCGGGAGCACGTACCTCGGCTACCCGGATTCAGTTCAGGTCTGGAGTCACATGTCGACGGCGGGCAGCGACAAATTCGTCGAAGTGTTTCTGAGCCCGGACGCGCTCGACGCGGCCAGCGCGGCGTTCGCGCCCGTTCTCGTATCCGGGCGCCGGCGCGGCAGTGAGCTGCCGGCCGGTTGCGCGTTGGTGATCGGCGGAGAACACACGCCGGCGCGCGGGATCGAGGAAGTTGAGTATATGCTCATTCACGGGCGGAGCTGACTCGCCGGGTGTCAGCGGCGAAGGTACGAGGCTCGCGGCGCCACGGCGAGGACCGTCACGCCCGAGCTGCGCGCGACGTCCATGGCATTGACAATTTGCTCATAGCGGACGCCCGGGTAGCCGGCGATCTGAATGATCTTCTCGGGCCGACCGTCGTAGACGCTCCGCAGTTTGGCCGCCAGCGCGCTCGGCGCCACGGACTCACGGTTGAGCCGGTATGTGGGTCCGGGGAGCACCTCGAGCACGATGGACGAGCCGCCGGCACACGCACCGGCGCACGCTTGGGGTAGCTGCGCGTCCATCGTGTGATAGACCCGAATGGACGCAGCCATGAAAATGATCAACAGGACGAGCAATACGTCGAGCATGGGCGTCACATTCATCTCGGTGGATGGGATGGCGGTTGCGGGCAAGCCGTTCGTCATCGCGAGCTCCTGTTGGGGATGGAGCCATTGTACGACTTCGGAATGACTAGCCAATGAATGACGGGTGACGAGATGGTTGCCCGCGCATTACGATTTGATGGTGTCGTTGTCCGGCCATTCCGCGCATCCTGGAGAGTTGCATGCGCTTCGCTTATTGCGTCATGACGTGCGTCGTCCTCGCGGCGCCGTTGGCGTCGGCCCAAAGTGCGCCGAGTCAGGCGGAGATCGTCACAGCCGCGCGACTGCGCGCGATCGCTGATTCGTTGCCGCCGGCTGCGTCTCGCACTGCGCAACTCGGCCGCGGCGACGGATACACCTACGCGCTCACTCAGCGCGACAGCTCTGGCGGCGTAGAGAGCCACGCGGCGTGGACCGACGTGTTCGTAATTCAGAAGGGCAACGGCTCCCTGCTCTCCGGCGGCACGGCGGATGGCGCAAAGGAGTCGACGCCTGGCGAGTGGCGCGGCGGCACGATTCGCGGAGGCACGCAGCGTCCGCTTCGACCCGGTGATGTCGTCGTCATTCCGGCCGGGATGCCGCATCAAATGTTGCTCGATCGCGGGAACCGGATCGCGTATCTCGCGTTCAAGGTTGCTGCAGCTCCGGCCAAGGCTGGGAAATAAATGACGTTCGGCGACGTCGACGACGCAGGGGACGTGGGTGACGCCGTTCGTTATGTGCAAAATCCCGAGCTGACCAACGACACGCTCAATGAGTTGTTCGCGCGAGCTTGGCCGGATCATGTGCCCGGCGACTACATGCCAGTTCTCGCACGTAGCTTGGCGTACGTCGGCGCGTATCGCGGCTCAGAGTTGATCGGCTGGGTGAATGTTGCGACCGACGGAGGCGAGCATGCGTTCCTGCTCGATCCCACGGTGGACGTCGCCTATCGTCGCCGCGGCATCGGAACGGCACTCGTTCGCCAAGCGGTGAACGCGGCAGCGGCGCACGGCTGCAAATGGCTGCATGTGGATTTCGAGCCGGAGCTGGAGGGATTTTATCGCAACGCCGGATTCAGACCGACGGCCGCCGGTTTGATCCGATTGTCGGGCGTCGATCAGGCACCAGCGCCAGTCGTCGCCGCGAGCAGCGTGCCGTCACCGTTCGAAAAGTTGCGGGCGCGCGGACTGCTGTTGCAATGCATGCTTGGCGTAGTTCTGGTGCTCGTGATCGCGCGGCTGGTGCCGGGACTGATCGACAAGACTCCAACCGATTCCGGATCGTTCGGCCTGTTCTACCTTGGGATCGGCCTCGTGATGGCGGTGCGTGTTCGTCTCGCGCGGTTGAACGTCGAGCAGCTGTTTGGCCCTGTCCCGACGACGAACACGCTTCGTCTCACGGTCGTCGCGATTCCGCTCGGCGTGCTCTCGATTGCCGGCTTCTGGATTCTGTTCCTCCCGCTGTCGTTCGCCGCGCCGGATTTTGTGCGCACCTGGGCGATCGACGGCATGTCGCGCATGGAGGCGCATTCGCTGTCCGCGTGGATCGCGCGCACGATCATCGCGGTCATTGTTGCGCCGGTCGTTGAGGAAATTCTCTTTCGTGGTTTGTTGCTGCAGCGGTGGGCGTTGCGGTGGGGAACGATGACCGGTGTCATTCTCAGCTCGGCGGTCTTTGCCATCGGCCATATTGAATTGCTGGGACATTTCGTCTTTGGCGTGGCGATGGCGGCGCTCTACCTTCGGACGCGCAGCTTATGGGTGCCGATCGCGGCGCACGCGCTCAACAACTTCATCGTGTCCGTGTTGACGCTGCCGGGCGAGCTATGGCCGGACAAGTCTCCGAAAGAGATGACCGTCGCGAGTCTGCAGTCGGGTTGGTGGATAGGAATAGTTGTGCTGGCCGTCGGTTTGGCGATGCTCGAAGCGTATCGGCGGCGGTATTGGGACGGCGTCGATCTGCGGGAGTTGATACGGGGGCCAATACCATACACGGCGTAAACTGCTTAACGGCGCGAAATGCCAAACTGCGCGAAATGCCAGAGGGCGCCTAACGGCGCAGCTTTTGAATCGATTGAGGATGGGTTAGGCCGGCGTGAGCTTGCCGAGCAAGCGAGGGCCGCGCGCGCCTGTGGCGCGCGCAACATTCCCCGGCTCGCGGTTCACGTGCAGATACGCAAGCAGCGCGAACGCCACCGCCTCCTTGGCTTCGCCGTCGAAATAACGCTCGGCAAAACTCCGCACGGGAATCGGCGCGATCGCGCGAGCAATCATCGCAACGAGCGTCGCGTTCTTCGCGCCGCCGCCTGACAGCAACACCTCCGCGACCGGCTCCGGCATGAAGCGCCGATAGGCGTCGCCGATGCTCCGCGCCGTCAGCGCCGTCGCCGTGGCGATGACGTCATTGTCCGTGCAATCGACCTTGCTCTCTCGGCATCGGGCAATCAGTCGCTCACCATAGGCCCGATCGAACAACTCGCGACCTGTGGACTTGGGCGGAGGGCTCGCGAAGTACGGGTGCGCGAGTAGCTCATCAACCACGCCATCGATCACCGTTCCCGCTGCCGCGCGCGCTCCGTTGGCGTCGAATCGAACGTTCGAATCGCAAGCGCGCGTCACTGCGTCGATCACCGCGACGCCCGGGCCGGTGTCGAAGGCGCGAACGCCGTCGAGTTGTCCATCCGGCGGAACGATCGTCACGTTGCCGATGCCGCCGATATTTTGCAGCGCGCGCCAGTCATCGCCGGCAAATAAGAGAGCATCGGCGATGGGAACGAGCGGGGCTCCCTGCCCGCCTGCCGCAACGTCCCGCACGCGAAAGTCACTGACGACATCGATGCCCGTGCGCTCGGCAATCACCGCGGCTTCGCCGATCTGCCACGTGGAATGCGGCGCTTCGTGCCAGATCGTCTGACCATGCGAACCGATCGCGCGCACGTCACTGCGAGACACACCCGCCTCCGCGAGGACCGCGATCGTTGCATCGGCGAGCCAGCCGCCGAGGTCGAAGGAGAGACGGCAGTATTCCTGTGCGGTGGCGGTGGTGAGCGCGCGGTGCAAGCGGTCGCGCTGAGTCGACGTGTACTCGGTTCCAATGAATGCGAGCAACTCGGTCGCGATCGGCTCGCCGTCGTTACGGGTGAACCGCACGACCGCGGCCGAAATACCGTCGAGCGACGTGCCCGACATGAGTCCAATGAAGACGCTCACGACGTCTGCACTCGCGGCGGCGGGCGATTCACCGCGCGACGAATGACGCCGCCCGCGCGCTCGAGCTCTCGTTCGGCCTCGGCACGAGGCAGCGCCAGAGAATGCATCACGATCGCCGTCTTCACCGTGCCGCCGCTCTCGTCCAATAGTCGCCGGGCTGCATTGCGATCCACCTCGCAGACCTCCATGAGAATTCTCTCACTGCGGTCGCGCAGCTTGTCGTTGGACGCGCGCAGATCGACCATGAGATTGCCGAACGTCTTGCCGAGCCGGATCATGGCGCCGGTGGTGATCGTGTTGAGTACCAGCTTCGTTGCCGTGCCGGCTTTCATGCGTGTCGACCCAGTGACGACTTCGGGCCCGGTGAGCGGCAGAATGAGAATGTCGACGACGTCGAGTGCTTCTTGCGGCGGCGGTGAGCAGGCGACGAGACTCGTCGCCGCGCCGATGCTCCGCGCGTACGTCAGGGCGTGTCGCACGTACGGTGTCGTACCAGAGGCGGCGATTCCGATGACAAAGTCGCCGGATCGAACACCGCGCTCGCGGAGATCTTCCACCGCGCCTTCGAGACGATCCTCGGCGCCTTCTTGTGATCGCGTCAGCGCCTTGTAGCCGCCGGCGATGATGCCCTGCACCATCTCGGGGTCGGTGCCGTACGTGGGCGGACATTCGGAGGCGTCGAGCACACCCAAGCGACCCGAAGTGCCCGCGCCGACGTAGAACAATCGCCCGCCGCGACGAAACGTGGCTTCGGCTTGCTCGATGGCGCGCGCGATCGGTTCGCGTTGCGACGCGACGACGGCGGGAACCGTGGCGTCTTCGGCGTTTATGAGATCGAAGATCTCGAGCGGAGATGCGAGATCGATGTCGGTGGTACGCGGGTTTCGGCGCTCGGTCAGCCGGGGGTCGATGAACGTCATGTCGCGGGCTAACTTATGCGGAGTCGAGCGCGACCCGCAACAACAAGAGAGAGAATTATGGTTCGTCGCATTGTGTGCTCGATGATGGTGGTGCTCTTGTCGCTCTTCTCCGGCGCGGCGGATGCGGGTGCGCAGTTGGGGCGCCGCAGCAACGGGTTGTCGAGCGAGCCGGGCTATTGGGTGGGTTTGTCGGTCGGGTATGTCGACGGATTTACGACGAGCGACCAGGCGACCGGAGGCCTTTGGCAAATTGGCTACACGTCGCAATTGCGGGCCACGTTGGAGAAATCACTGCAGCGCGGCGCATCGATCGGCGTGGCCGCCGCGTTTTCGAACGCTCCATTGACGTATAACAATGGAAATTCGTTCGACGTGAACTGTATCGGTTCCTGCGCAGCGCATGTCGACATCACGCAGTATCTCGCGTTCGTTCGCGCCGGCGGAAGCGGAACGGGGTTTCACGGCATGTTCAATCTCGAGGGCGGCGTGACGAGTTTCTCCAACTTTCGCGAGTCGGGCACCGACACGCGGCTCGAGCCGACCACGCAGAAGTACGATCCCACCTTCGGATTCGGCGCCGGCTTTGGCTACGGCTTCTCGCGTTCCACCGAACTGTACGCCGACGGGTTGACGGACATCATCCTTCACAAACAAGCGTCGGGCGCCGTGTCACAATCGGCTCCGCACCAGACGACGTTGCGAGCCGGGCTCCGCATCGGCTTCTGAGCATACTCACCAGCATATCGACATGAGACTATTTAGAACCACCGTTATCCTCCTCACGGTCGCCGGCTGCCATCGGCCGGGCGCATTGAATTCCGGCGCGACCGATGTCGGCTTGCCGTCGTCGAGCAATACGGGCAGCGCCGTTTACGCCGGCGACCGAAAACGCCCGACTTTTCCCGAGGCGTGGCAGCACCCTGCCGGACGCGCCGCCGTGTTCGGCGAGCACGCAATGGTCGCGAGCGACGCACCATTGGCGAGCGACGCCGGGGTCGAGATTCTCAAACGCGGCGGCAACGCCGTCGACGCCGCCGTTGCCGTGGGCTTCGCGATGGCCGTCGTGTTTCCGGAAGCGGGCAACATCGGCGGCGGCGGCTACATGGTCATTCGTCTCGCCGATGGCCGCACCGCGGTGCTCGACTATCGCGAGATCGCACCGCTGGCCGCGACGCGCGACATGTATCTCGACGAACACGGCAACATGACCAACAAGAGCGTCGTTGGTCCGTTGGCGAGCGGCGTGCCGGGCGCGGTTGCCGGATTGACCGCGGCCCTCGCCAAGTACGGTACGATGTCGTTGGCGGACGTCATGGCGCCGGCCATTCGCTACGCGGAACAAGGCTTCGTCGTCGACAGCGCGCAAGCGCGTTCGTACACGAGCAACGCGCGGCTTCTGAGTCAGTTTGCCGGTGCATCGCTCTTCTTGCCGGGTGGAAAGTCGCTGGCCGTCGGCTCACGCTTGGTGCAAACTGATCTCGCACGGACGCTCCACCGCATTGCCGCCCAAGGTGCGCCGGGATTCTACACCGGCGAGACCGCCAAACTCATTGCCGACGAAATGCGCCGAGACGGCGGCATTCTCACGGAGCAAGACCTCTCGCGCTACAAGCCTGTCTGGCGCGACGCGGTCAAGTCCACGTACCGCGGATACACGTTGCTCACCATGCCGCCCTCGTCATCGGGCGGCGTCGTTGTTACGGAAACGCTCAACATCCTCGAAGGTGTGCAGAACATTCCTGCCTTTGGCACCGCCGAATACGCGCACCTCCTTGGCTCGGCGTATCAGCGCGCGTTCGTGGACCGAAACGAGAAGCTGGCTGATCCGGCGTTCGCCAACGTGCCCATGCAGCAGCTCACCGACAAAGCATACGCGCAGAAGCTGCGCGCGACGATCGGCGACCACAAAGCCACGCCCACGCCGGCGTTGGCTAAATCGATGCGCGAAGGAATGGAGACGACGCATTACTCCGTCGCCGACGCGGCCGGCAACGCCGTCGCCACAACGACCACGCTCAATGCGCTGTATGGCTCCGGCGTGTACGTCGCGGGCGGCGGTTTCTTTCTCAACGACGAGATGGACGACTTCGCCGCCGCGCCGGGCAAGCCGAACATGTTCGGGCTCGTGCAGGGCGAAGCGAATGCGATTCAGCCGGGCAAGCGCATGTTGAGCGCGATGTCGCCGACGATCGTACTCGACCGAGACGGCGCCTTGTTGCTGGTCGTCGGTAGCCGCGGCGGACCGCGCATCATCACCAGCACGTCGCAAGTGATTCTCAACGTGCTCGATCAGCACATGATTCTCTCGGACGCGGTGAGCGCACCGCGCATTCATCACCAAGCGCTGCCCGATTCGCTGCAGTTCGAACGCAACGGATTGAGTCCGGTCGTCGTGGACTCACTCAAGCAGATGGGATATCACGTGTACCCGGGTGGAGGCGTTGGCTTGATCAACGCGATCATGCGCGTGAAGGGCGGATACGAGGGCATGTCCGATCCACGAAGTAGCGGTCGGCCACGAGGTTATTGATGAAAAAAAGAGGCGGCTCCGTGAAGGAGCCGCCTCTCTGTGCCAGTTCTAACATTCTCACACTTTGACGGTTGCCGGTGACGTCAGCGTGACGACGATGCTCGAGCCGGCATCGATGCATCCCTGGTAGTTCGCGGTGGCCGCGGCCGCTGCTGCTCCTGCCGCCGCACCAGCTGCGCCGCCGATGACCGCGCCCTTGGTGCTCTTGCCGAGGATCTTACCGGCGATCGCGCCGGCAACGGCGCCGATGCCAACCTTCTGAATGTCCTTGCTCTGGGGCTGATCTCTCACGCGCGTCACGTTTGCCGACGTCACGCTCGCATCGACCGGATACGTGTGGCCGCCGAACGTCACCGAGTTTACGGCGAATTCGAGGACGACGGGGTCGTTAGAGTTCTCACTCCGCTTGAGATGCGTCACGGTGAGGTTGAGCGTCGCGCCGGCGGGAATCATCGCGCCGTTCGAGCCCGATACGCTGTTGTCGACCGACGCCGTGACGTGATCACCGACGGCATTCGTATTCGTGCAGATCTTGGACGACGCATGCGTGTTGAGCGTTGAACCGGACGGAATCGAACCAACCGCTCCGCCACCTGCGGCCGCGCCGGTTCCGGCCGGAGTCGTCGTCACCGTGTTTCCGTTCGCGGTCGTCGTCGTTGGCGGCGCCTTTGGCGTGCTCGCCGGCGGTGCAGTCGGCGTAGCGGGCGTCTTACGTGCCGGCGGCCGAGTGACGGGGCGCGACGGTTCCTTGGCCGCTGGAGTTGGCGGCACGTCCTTCAACTGCGGTTGCGCCGTGGTATCCCGGCCGGCAAGCGCGAGATCTTTGTTCAACGTGGTATCAGCTCCGAGCGCCGTGCTGTCGGGTCCCTTTTTCGCGTCGGAACTGCACGCACTGATCAAGACGACCGACGCAAGAACGAATGGCGCTCCAAGACGGCGGGTATATTTCAACATGGGAATTCCTCCTGGAGAATAGAGAGTAATGGCAAGGCGTATGCCAACCATGAGCTCCCTTCGACGCGTCACCCCTTATTACCGCCCGTATCGCGGCGATGTTGCATGGGGACTCGTCTTGGTCGTCGCATCCGCGGCATTCTCGAGCGTGGTTCCGTGGTTGTTGCGACGTGCACTCGATGGGATTCGCGGCGGCGCTTCACTCAAATCTATCTGGATTCTCGGCGGCGCGATGGTGGGGCTGTCGCTCATCGGCGGCGCCGGACGCTACTGGATGCGCGAGTTGCTCAACGGAGTCAGCCGGTGGATCGAGTACGATCTGCGCAACGATCTGTTCCAGCGACTCGAAGCCGTCGACTCGACCTACTACGCGCGCATGCGCACGGGCGACCTGATGGCGCGCCTCACGAACGATCTGAGCGCCGTTCGCATGGCCTCCGGTCCCGCGATCATGTACGCGATGAACACCGTCGCCGGCGGTGCGTTCGCTCTCGCCTTCATGCTGCACATTTCTCCGCAGCTCACGCTCGTCGCCGCGGTTCCGATGGCGTTGCTGCCCATCCTCGGTCTCTTCATGGGCCGGCACATTCACGACCGCTTCGAGGCGGTGCAATCACACTTTAGTGATCTGACAACGCTCGCGCAGGAAAACCTCGCCGGCGTGCGCGTCGTGCGCGCGTTTCGCCAGGAAGGCGCCGAGGTCGCGAGATTCGCGCGGCTCAACGAGGGGTATCTCGAAAAGAACATGCGGCTCATTCAGCTCTACGGAGCCATGCAGCCGGCGTTCGGAATCTTCGCCGGACTCGGCATGGTCGCCGTGATCTGGGCCGGCGGACGGCTCGTCGTGCAGGGAACGATCTCCGTCGGCAGCTTCGTGGCGTTCGGCATGTACCTCAGCATGTTGACGTGGCCGCTCATCGCACTTGGCTGGGTGATCAATCTTTTTCAGCGCGGTGCCGCATCGATGACGCGGCTGCTCGACATCCTCGACGCGAAGTCTCAGCTCGCGGAGCCATCGCGGCCCCGTTCGCTCCCGTCGGCGGTCGCGGGCCGATCGCTCGAGTTCCGGAACGTCGGATTTCATTATCCCACGGAGGCGGGACAGGAAATTCGCTGGGTGCTTCGCGACATCAGCTTCACCGCGCCGGCCGGCTCGACGATCGGCGTCGTTGGCGCGACGGCGAGCGGCAAAAGCGCGCTGATGGATTTGGTACCGCGTCTCTACGATCCGCAAGAAGGCGAGATTCTGCTCGACGGCGTACCGATTCGTGACCTGACCATCGCCGAACTGCGACGAGAAATCGGCTACGTGCCACAGGAAAGCTTTCTGTTCAGCGACACTATCGGCAGCAATCTGGTGTACGGAACGACCGACGAGCAGGCGGGTAGCTGGGCGGCGGACATCGCACAACTGTCCAGTACGATCAAGGATTTTCCTGGCGGCTACGAGACGCTGCTGGGGGAACGAGGCATCAATCTGTCGGGCGGTCAAAAACAACGCGCGGCGCTCGCCCGGGCGCTGGCTCGCCGTCCGGGTTTAGTGTTGCTGGACGACGCTTTGTCGGCCGTGGACACTCACACTGAGGCCGAGATCCTGCGCTCTCTGCGCGACGCCTTGGCGGGGCGAACGGCATTGATCGCGTCACACCGGGTCAGCGCCATCCGGGACGCGACGTGGATCATCGTTTTGGACGGCGGCCGGATCGTCGAGCAGGGGAGGCACGGAGAACTGCTGGCGGCCGGCGGGCGCTACTGGGCCTTGCTCAACCGGCAGCAGTTGGAGGAGGCCATTGAGGCCGACGGCGAGGGCGAGTTGGCACTGGCCGCTACAGACGATAATATCAACGCATGAGCCGGGTTCAAAGTGCCGCGGATCAACCGCGCACGCCGCCAAAGAGCACGTTGCCCGACGCTTCGATTTCCATGCTCGAAGCGCGGCTTCATGAGGCACAAGCTGAAGTCGCCGAGCTTCGCGCGCGCGACGCACTCAAGACGCAGTTTCTCGCCAACATATCGCACGACCTCCGCACCCCGCTCACCGCAGTCATCACGCACGCCGAAATACTTCGCGACGGCATTCTCGGTGATCTGCCGCCGCGTCAGATGGAAAGCGTGCGCGGCATCATCAACGGCGGCCGGCAACTGCTCGGTCAGGTCGGCGAAATTCTCACGTACGCTCGCGGCGCAGCAAACCAACTCGCGTTGACGCCATCGCCATTCGTCATCCGTGAAGTGCTCGAGCAGGTGAGCGGTCTGAGCGAGTCGCTGCTCAAGAAAAAGCGGCTCACGCTCACGGTGGAAGTCGAGCCCGCGCTCTCGACGGTGACGGCCGATCGGGAAAAAATCGCGCATGTCGTCGCGAACCTCTTCGGAAACGCAATCGAGTTCACACCGGCCGGCGGTCGCGTGTGGCTCCGCGCGTCGCATGCGAGCGGCGAGAATCAGCCGGCGCTGCTCATCGAAGTTGGCGACTCAGGGCTCGGCATTGCCGCTGAACATCACGAGCTCATCTTTCGAGAATTCGCACAAGTCGACTCGACGCCGTCGCGTCCGCATCATGGCACCGGGCTCGGTCTCACGATCGCGCGCAAGCTGGTCGAGTTGCACGGCGGCCGCATTTGGGTCGAAAGCAAGCTCGGAGCGGGTAGCCGCTTCTTCTTCACGGTTCCGATCGATCAAACGGACTGACCGCAGCTCTTGGTGAACGGTCAGGCGCACATCCTCATCGTCGAGGACAACGAGCTCGTAACCAGCGCGATGCGCATCCTGTTCGAGAGCGCGGATCGGCGCGTCTCCGTCGCTCACTCCGTCGCCGAAGCACTCGGTACGGGCACCGCGGACCCCGCTGCCCTCGTGCTGCTCGATCTCACGCTGCCGGACGGAGACGGACTATCGCTCGTGGAGCCCTTGCAGGCCGCGGGCTGCCGTGTCGTCGTGGCACTGACGGGGCACGACGACCGCGAGACCCGCGTGAGGTGCATCGCGGCCGGCTGCGCTGATGTGTTTGTGAAGCCGGTCCCGGCCAGACAGTTGTTGGCCGATAGCGCGCGATTGATCGATCGGTGAAGGCCACTGAAGTACTCAGTACGTCAGCTCTTAGTACTGGGACCGATGGGCCGGCCACCACGATTCGGGACTCTTTTGGAGAGCTGGTACCGCCAAGGCCATCCGCGAAAACTGAACACTATTCGCGGTTCTGACCGTCCCCGCACACAAGCGTCCAAGAATTGGATGCGGTAGCCCGTCGGTCTCCATACTGGAAGCTGACGTACTAGATACTTCTGTAGCTCTCTCTCAACGGCCACTGAAGTACTGCAGTACGTCAGCTCTTAGTACTGGGACCGACGACCCGGCCATCACGATTCGGAACTCTTTTGGAGAGTTGGTACCGCCGAGGCTATGACCGTCCCCGCACACAAGCGTCCAAGAATTGGATGCGGTAGCCCGTCGGTCTCAGTACCAGCGGCTGACGTACTGGGTACTTCAGTAGGCTCTCTCTCTAAAGCAGATTCCTCAACCCTCGCGGTGTCCACCCTTGGAGTACTCCGGTAATCACCGTGAGGTAGTCCGTGATCATCAGCAACGCGACAATCACGAGGATCGCGCCAGACAACCGAGTCACCCAGATCATCTTTCCGCGCAACTTCTGGAACGCGGCCAAAAAGCGCTCGATCGCCACCGCCGCAAGCAAGAAGGGCACGGCGAGCCCGAGTGAATACGCGCCGAGCAGGAGCATGCCGCGACGGACGTCGTCCTGCGTCGCCGCGTAGGTGAGAATGCTCCCGAGGATGGGCCCGATGCACGGCGTCCAACCCGCGCCAAACGCGATCCCCACGACGAGCGTCCCCAGGTAGCCCAGCGGCTTGTCCGTGAGGTGAAATCTACGCTCCCGCGAGAAAACCCCTAGGTTGAAGACACCGAGCAGGTAGAGACCGAACGCCAACACGAGCACCCCGCCCACTCGGCTGATCCACACCCGATACGTCACGAGCAGCCGACCCAGGAGCGTGGCCGATGCGCCGAGGGCAAGGAAGATGAGCGAGAACCCGAGCACGAAGAGCACCGCGTGCACGAGCGCCACACGCCGCGACCGCTGCACGTCGTCCAGCGTCATCCCCGTGATGAAGGTGATGTAACTGGGAATGAGCGGAAGGACGCACGGAGAGAGGAAGCTGGCCAGCCCCGCACCAAATGCGATCGCGACGCCAACGTTGGAAGTCACTGAGAATGAGGGCGACGGGAAAACGCGTGAGGTGAACCGCGGGATGCGGCGGGCGCACGGCACATCGCTGCGCGCCCGCATGTTGGGCCTGTACTTCACGATCAAATATCGCGTGTTTCGCCGCGAGCGTCGACCCGACGACGGCCGGCGCGGGCTCGTCATGCTGCAGATCGACGCGCTGGCCTACGCCGAGCTCCGGCGCGCCATCGAGTTGGGCTACTGCCCCACGATCTCCGACATGGTGCGCGAAGAAGGATACACCATGCGCCGCTGGTTTTGTGGCCTTCCATCGGCGACGCCGTATTGCCAGGCGGGCATCTTCCACGGCGAAAATGAAGGCATCCCGGCGTTCCGCTTTTACGACAAAGCAGAACGTCGCGTGATCACCTGCAACACGCCGTCCGGCGTGCAATACATCCGCGACCGCATTCATTCGCCCGGCGCGCTCGCCGGCGGCTCGAGCTACGTGAATCTGCTGGACGGCGACGCCCAGACCGTGGCGCTCACGGTCGCCACGCGTGAGCGCATGTCCGTCTTCCAACGGCTCGGCGGTTGGCGCATGGCGATGCTGTTGTTGCTGCATCCCATTCGACTCGTGCGCATGGCCGTGCAGGCCGCGCTCGAATGGCTACGAGAAGAATACGAGCGCGCGCTCGGCGAGCTCGCTCGGCGTCGCACGCACAGTGAGGGACTGTTTCCGTTCATCCGCGTGTTGAGCAACGTCATCGTGCGCGAAGTGCAGACGATGGCCATTTTGCTCGACGTTTACCTCGGCGTGCCGATCATCTACAGCACGTTCATGCAATACGACGAGCTCGGACATCACTTCGGTCCGTCGAGTTTCCAAGCGTTGCGCGATCTTCGCCGAACCGACAAACGCATTCGCGAAATTCGCCGCATGATGGAGAATGCCGGCGGCCGGAAGTATGACTTGGTGCTTCTGTCGGACCACGGCATGACGCCGTCGTCCAGCTATCGCGTGCTGTTCGGCGAGACGTTGGGCCGCACCGTCGAACGGATTCTCGAGGGCGACGTTGCCCGTGGCGCCGAAAGCCCGTTGCGTGCGCGCGCGAGCTACTCCGACACGTCGGAGTACGCGGACATGGGCCCGCAGGTGGTCGAAGCGGTCGCGCAGGTCACGCCGCCATCGTTGCGAACCTTTCGCCGCGCGCTTGGCTTGGTTCGAGATTGGATCCGCAGCAAATATGGAATTCGCGAGCTGATCCTACCCGAAAAATATCGCGTGGAGGAGGACCACGAGGTCGTCGTCACGTACAGCTCGTGTCTTGCGCTGCTGTACTTCGCCGACGATCCCAATCGTCTGCAGCTCACCGACATCGCCCGCGATCCGCGCCGGGCGAATTTGTATCTCGAGTTACTGGCGCATCCGGGGGTGGGACTTCTCGCCACGCTCGCCGGACCTTCCGTGCATCTCGAGAGTAGTACCGGGCGCGCGATCATTGTCGATGGCGAGCTCGAGGTCGTCGAGGGACGAAACCCGCTGGATCCGTACGAGTCGAACAAGGCAGTGGTGCGCGCGGTGGAGCATCTCGTCCGCCAGAACAACACGGGCGACGTCACCATCTTCGGTGCGTATGACGGATATGAGATCGTCTCGTTCGACGACCAGATCGGCGCGCATGGCGCGGCAGGCGGCAATCAGCTCCATCCTTTCCTGATCGGACCTCCCCACCTGCGTCTCGAGACGATCCCCATCAACGACGCGCGCGACGTTCACGCGGCTGTATTGAAACGCTACATGGCGCCCGCGTTGGCACTGTTCGTGGCGCTTGCGCCGGGCATGCGCCGCGGCGTCGACGCGCAGCAGCCCACGCGCGAGGCAACGGGTGTCGTCGCGGGGCGCGTACTCGATGCAGTCACGGCCGAGCCGCGCGTTGGGACCGGTGTGGCGATCGTGGGGACGACGCGGGGTGCCATTGCCGACGCCAATGGACGATTCGTCATCCCGGCCGTGCCCGCCGGCGACGCAACCGTCCGCGCGCGCCTGCTCGGCTACAAAACGCTCGAGGTGCGTGTGACCGTACGCGCGGGCGACACGACGCGCGTCGAGCTCGTGTTGTCGACCGAAGCAACGGTGCTCGGGGCGGTGAAATCAGAAGCGCGGCCGGTGGAGCGCGACATGTTCGAGCAGCGGCCGAGCGTGGGCACCGTGCAGATCACGGCGCACGCGGCGGAAGGTGTGCCGAAATTCGGCGAGCCGGACATTATTCGCATTGTGCAACTATTACCCGGCGTCGAGGCGCGGAATGACTTCTCGACCGGGCTGAATGTTCGCGGCGGCGAGTCCGACCAAAACCTGATCCTCATCGACGGATTCCCGATCTACAATCCGTTTCACCTCGGCGGATTGTTCAGCACGTTCATCGATCCGACGGTGCGCGACGTCACGCTCATGACCGGTGGATTCCCTGCGCGCTACGGCGGGCGTCTTTCGGCTGTGCTCGACGTTCACTCGGCCGAAGAGGTCCGGTCCGGCATTCACGGCACGGCGGAGTTGTCTGTGCTCGCGTCGACGGGCGAGCTCGCGAGCACGTTTGCGGGCGGCAAGGGTTCGTGGATGATCGCCGGCCGTCGCACCTATGCCGACAAATTCGTCGATCTGATCAGCAGCAATACCCTGCCCTACCACTTCCGTGACGAGCAGGCGCATGTGGCGTATGCGTTCACGCCCGCGACGAAATTCTCGTTCACGATGTACGACGGACGCGACGCGCTGGACGCCAACATCGCGTCGTTCGGCGACTCGAGCGGCACGAATTCGGCGAATGCGAGCGGCGGCACTTTTCAGTTTGGGTGGGGCAACCGCGTCATCGGCGCGTCGCTCACGCATTCGCTGGCGTCGAGCGAGCGCGGTGCACTCGGGCATTTCTTTCTCGGCGACAGCACGACGTTCGAGCAACGCGCGTCGGTCTCGACCTTTTCGACGACACTCGACTTGGGCGCCGGATCGCTGACGTTGCACAACGACGTGTCCGACCGGCGTCTCGCCGGCAGTGTCACCGCACATTCCGCGAAGCACGAACGATCGATTGGCTATGACGTCGCGTCTTACCACATCAACTACGACGCCGGCTCCGCGCAGTCGGACGTTCAACTCTACGATTTGCACCAGGCGCCGACGTCGGGCGCGCTCTACTTCGACGATCTGTGGCATGCGTCGAAGTCGTTTCTACTCGAGACAGGCGTGCGGGCCGAAGGGCTCACGGGGCGGCGATGGTTGGCGGTGTCGCCGCGCGTGTCGGGGAAATATTTCATCAACAGCGATTTCGCGGTGACCGCTGCCATCGGGCGATTCTCCCAGTGGACGCATTCGTTGGCGCGCGAGGATATTCCCGTGCGTCTGTTCGACTTTTGGCTCGCGAGCGATTCGACGACCGCCGTCTCCAACGCGTGGCACTACATTCTTGGTGCCGAACGTTGGTTCGGTCCAACGCGATACGTTCGCGTCGAGGGATTCTACAAGAAGTACGATCACCTGCTCGAAGGTAATCCGCAGGAAGATCCGACCCGGCGCGGAGACGAATTCACGAGCGTCAATGGCGAGTCGTATGGCTTCGACGTGCTGCTGCGACAATTCGAGAGCGGACCGTTTAGTGGTTGGGTGTCGTACACCTACGCGGTTGCCGCGCGCGAACAGGCGGACGGCGTGCGCTATTTCCCCGGACACGATCGGCGTCACGACGTCAACGTCGTTGGCACATGGCGACTGTCGAAATACTTGTTCGGCGTTCGCTTCGGCTACGCGACGGGCACGCCGTACACGGGCATCGTGGGCGAGCTCGTTCGTCGCGTGTACGATCCAGGGCTGAACGCGTACGGCACGCGCGGCGGCGGAGCGCAGAACGAATTCATCGGCGGGCCGCGCAACAGCTCACGTCTGCCGACCACACAGCGTCTCGACCTCGACGTCACGCGCCGCTATCACTGGCGCGGGATGAACGTCGCGCCCTATCTGAGCGTGGTAAACGCCTACGACGCGAAGAATGTGTTCTTGTACGTGTTCGACTACGAAAAGAGTCCGCCGACGCGCCAAGCGATTTCGCAGTTCCCTCTTCTGCCCTCCATCGGTGTCACGATTCAGTTCTGAGCGACGGTGCGTTCTCGCCGCCATGGCGTTCGCGACGTCGTTGCTCACGGCGTGCGAGCTGGGAACGGTCACGATCCCCAAGACTGCGCCCCGCGTCGTCGTGCATGGCGTGCTCAATCCGAACGCGACGTCGCAGGTCGTACTCCTCGAACGAACGCTCACGGGCGCCGCGACGATTCCCGATACGAACTTCGACGCCAACGATCCGATCGTCAGCGCCGGCGGAATTCCGATCACGGGAGCCACCGCCGACCTCGTCGACTCGGCAGGCAAAGTTGTGCACGCCGTCGAGGATCGACTCACGTCGGCGACCGGCAAGGGCGGTGGCGTGTATCGCTTCAACCTGCCGGGGTCGCAACTCGTGCAGGGCGCGCCGTATCAATTGCGCGTGCGAACCGCGCAGGGCGAAATCATCACCGCCACGACGCGCATACCACGAGCCATCGTGCGGTCGACCGGCGCTCTCACGCGTACGATCAACCGCGATCACGATACGCTCGTTGTGCAGTGGACCAAAGCGACCGCGGCGCGATCGTACATGGTGCGCGTCGAGAGTCCGTTCGGACCGTTCTTTCTGTTCACCGACAGCTCCGCAATTCGCCTCACCGGCGACCTCCGCAACCTCTTCGCCGGCGACCTGCAACGCTTGTTCATTCCCGGCTTCCGTCAGGACATCACCGTCGGCGCCGTGGACTCGAACTTCTACGATTACTATCGAACGAATAACGATCCGTTCACCGGTTCGGGGATCATCAGTCGTATCGACGGCGGTACGGGCGTGTTCGGCTCGCTCGTCGCACTCACGACGGGAACGCTCACCGTGACCGCCGATCAGACCGAATCCGGCGAAGGGCGATTTCGGCTGCTGAACCTTCCCGATCAGGTCACCAACACCTTCGCATCCCAGTTCGTGCTGTACATCGAATCGAAGCCGGCGCGGGAGGATCTCCCCACGGCGCTGAGTGGGCGGTACACGACGAGCGGGCCGAATGCGCGCTCGGATGGTATTGTGGGGCAGCGAATCGGATCGACGGTGACGTTGGCGCTCGTGACCAACCAGCTGGCGTGGGATACGGTCGACGTGTTCTCAGGCCAGCTGCGCGGGGATACGCTGAGCGGAGCGTACCGGAAATCTGGCGGGGCGGCGGTCTTCGTGCGGACGCCCTAAGGGCGCGAACCAAGAACAGCAATGCGAATAGCTCGTAGCCTTTCAGCTGATTGCTGTGCGCTGCACGGCGACGTGACGGATCCCGTGGCGTAACGGCCGAGTGTTTTAGCGTCGTCTTCAATCAGAGAAGAGTGGAGCCGCGCGCGGACCGAAACTCGGGTAGAACGATCGAGAGCGGTCCCGTCGCCGTACAGCAGGCGGCTATCCGCTAACGAGCTAGGAGCTCCTGGCATTGCAGTTCGTGTACAGCTCGTAGCTCACGGCACGCGGTTCGCCGTTTCGGAGACGTCTTATCGGCCGCCCCACGTTACCCCGAACCCGAGCGTCATCCCGAATCCGTCGGGATGCGCGGCCACCGGGTCCGCGTCGCGGAAGTGCCCAATCACGTTGTAGTCGCCGCCGACGGCGAGCATGAAGTGCCGCGCCACGAACAGATTCGCGCCAGCGCCCAAGCGCGCACCGGGAACCGCCTCGCTGGACGCCTTCGCTCCCGCACGGGCGACCCCGCTCGCCGAGTAGATGTACGGCCCTGCCGCGGCAGAGACGTACGGCCGGAGCGATCGACCCAACGCCAGCGCGCGCGGCGAGTAGCTCAAGCCAAACAGAATTGGTGTGATCGCGTCAACGCGCGCGCCGCCGCCGCCGAATCCGGCCGTCGCGCCCGCGCCAAGCACTGCAGTGCTGATCTCGGCCGCAATCTCAGGGCGAACCCAATGACTGAACGATAGCGACGCCGCCTCGCCGCTCGCGCGCGCGACCGTCCCGCCCGCGGTGGCGCTGGCCTCCCGCGATCCGATCAGCCCGACACCGAACGCGATACTGGACCGACCGAGAAGACTGAGTGTGTCCGGAGTTTGGGCTCGGAGCACCATGGGAACACCAAGCGTGACAGCGAAGAACGATCGGATGGCTCGCATGCGATCCCGCCTCGAGAAAAAGTCGTTGAGCATTTCTAGAACTCCCAGGTGATTCCAAACGACGGGATCCGCGGCACCTGATCCCGATAACTTTGGATGAACGCGACGTTCAACTGACGGATATTCACGGACGTAAAGCGTTCCCGCAAGTTCGTCGTGTTGAGCACATTGTAAACTTCCAGGAACAGCGATACGCGGCCGGAGCCGGTATCGATGAAGCGGGTCCAACGCACATCGATGCGTTGGTATGCCGGCACTCGCACGGAGTTCAGCGCGCCGATCGACCACGTCGGATTGGCGAACATCGTCCCGGGCGTCGTTCCAACCGTGTCGATCCGGACGACGTCCGGCGTGTACGGCCATCCCGTATGCCAGCTCTCGCTTGCCGTCAGCCGCCATGTGTTGCTGGTCGGGTGCAGTGACCAATCCACGTGGAACGCGCGCGGCTGATCCGAGATGCGTGGGATCCACGCGCCGCCCAACAATTGTGTGGACGAGGAAAGGACGTAGCTCGCCGACCAATCCATGCGCTTCCCCGCCTCGCGCTCGAGGGAGAGCTCGACACCGCGCGATCGGGCAATGGATGGCGCGATCAGCACGCGATCAAAGTCGATTTCCGGAAACACGCGATTTGTCGAGCTCGCGTTGATGTAGGTCGGACGAACATTCGTCAGCCGTCGATCGTACGCTTCGATGCGCGCCGACAAGCCGTGGCCGAGTGATTGGTCCACGCCAAGCACCGCTTGCCGCGCCCGTTCTGCAGGGGCAAAGTGGCGAACGCCGTCTTCGACTTGCAGAGCGAACACCGACTGCGATTGCGCGTACGTTCCCCACGACGCACGCACGGTCGTCCGCGACGTCGCTTGCCACGCGGCATTGAAGCGAGGGCCGAGCACCGCATCGCCGCTGTACGATGCCCCGTCGTAGCGGACGCCGGCCTCCAACGTGAGCGCCTCGAGGGGGCGAATGCGCTGCGACAAGTAGACGCTCACACGATCGCCGACCGGGCCGAGTGCGATTGTGCTGGAATCGGTTTGCGGGACGTACACATGATTCGACACAATCTGATTGTGCGCGACGCGCGCGTAGTCGTAGTCCGCCACTTCATGACGAAAGTCGACGCCGGCCTTGAACAACGCGTTCCGCCCGAGATCGACTGCCCAATCCTGACGCACGCCGAGCGTGTGGAGCGTGCGCGCGTCATCGATTCGCACTCGTGGTTGCGGACCCGCACCGTCCACACCAAGGCGACTCCAATCGATCGAGCCGGACCACGCCACAGTTTCTTCGGTCAATCGCGCGCCGACGCGGGCGTCGAACGTGGTCCAGACATAGTCGCTGGCGTAGTGACTCCTCAAGTCAGGCGCGCGCGAGTCGATCAAACGCATTTTGTCGCCGGCATGCAACGCGTGCACCGCGAGGCGAGCGCCGCCGGTGAAGGTGTACGTCATTTTAGCGAAGACGTCGTCGTATTGCGGGTAAATCGAGTCCGAAACACCCGCAAACTTAAATGCCAAGTCTAGAAATCCTCGGCGACCGGAGACGAGCCATCCGCCCCGGCCATCCGCGAATCCGCCTTGCGCCATCCCGCGAAAATTGGTCAGGCTCAACCCAACCGACGCGCGCGTCTGATCAATGCGAGGATCGACGGTGCGAAGGCGAAAGACTCCTGCCAAGTTGTCGCCATACTCGGCCGACGTCCCGCCGGTGATCAGCTCTGCACCACCCAACACCGCCAAGTCGACGATCGACAACCCGCTGCCGAGGTCCTTGAGATGGAATGGCTCGACGAGCGGCAGCCCGTCGAGCGTGACGGACAGCGCATTCGATGGCTCGCCACGCACCACGAATTTCGCCGACATGTCCGTCGTCGCCACACCAGGCATCCGACCCACAGCGCGATAGACGTCCTCGCCGAGTTGCGGAACAGTCTCGATTTGTTGGCGTGTCAGCATATGAGACGGCGCCAACCCGGGCTGCATCACGCCGAAGTACCCAGGCGTTACGATGACAGCGGCGATCGGAACGGCCGCCGGAAGCATGCTGAGCTCCAACGGCGCGGACGTCACGGAGTCGACGTGAATCTGCTCGTGCACGGGAGAGAAGCCGATGCGCGTCGCGGTGAGTATGTAATCCCCTGGCCGAACCACACCGAAGTTGAACCGGCCCGCGATATCACTCGTGGTTTCAAACCGCGTGTTCGTCAGCGCGAGGTGCACGCCAGCAACGGGGGACGACGCTTGCCGAACGATGCCGACTATCATCGATCGCTCCCTGTCGTGCCGCGCACGCGCGGTGAGCACGATCGACCCGCCCGGCGACACCATCGCGTCGACATCGGCGCTCGACAGCAGACGCAGCACGGCTCGCGCGACCGTGATACTGTCGGCGCTGAGGTGAACCGTCCGCGTCAAACCGGCAAGCGACGGATCGAAGACGATCGTCACGTTCGCGCGTTGAGAGAGCTCGCCGAGTGCCCAGCGAATTGACACACCGGAGAAACGAAAAGTGACAGGCGCGGAGAGGCTTGGCGGCGCGTTGTTAGAGTCGAGCGGCACGAACCCAGGCGCACTCGACCGGCCCTGGGCTCCACCTGTCGCGGATACCGAGAGCAACCCGACCACAATGAGCGCGGCTCGTGCGTGCCATCGCGTCATTTCTGCCCGGGCGAAATGACGAACACGGCGCCACGGCGCTCGATGTGCGCGCCGAGAGCGAGCGAGATCGCGTCGAGCGCCTGTTGCACCGACTCGCCATGGAATCGGGCAGTCACCGGCCGCGCCGCGAGTGTCGAATCGCTGATCGTGATGTCGACGTCGTACCAACGCTCGAGCTCACCGACCGCACGCCGCAACGTCACTCCATCGAGGACGAGCGCGCCCGTCGTCCACGCGAGATACCGGTCGAGCGACGGCGCCAACGCGACCGTCGGCATCCCAGAGCTCGAAAGCGTTCCGATAGAGCCGGCCGCGAGCTGCACGACTTGCGCTCCGCTCGCCGAATCACGGCTGAGTGCAACGAGTCCCTCGGCCACGGCGACTTCGACGGACGACTGATCCGGATACGCGCTCACCGTGAAACGGGTGCCGAGGTCCTGCGCGACCGCGTTGCCGGCGTGCACGCGAAAGGGTCGCGCCGCATCATGAGAGACTTCGAAATACGCCTCGCCGTCAAGATGCACGTCGCGATTCTGTCGGCCGAATGGCGCGTCGAAGCGAAGACGGCTGCCGCCGTTGAGTGAGACGCGAGTTCCGTCGTCGAGCGTGACGGTGGTGCGCTGGCCGTTAAGCGTGAACACCTCCTGCGTGGCGCGTGACGCGAACGGCCCGTTGCCGCGGGTTTTCCAAACGGCGGACAGTCCAACCACGACGAGCAGGATCGCCGCGATCCGCCAGACGTTCGCCGACCGACGCCACTGAATGGGCAGCACCCGTGGTGGTGTGGTTGTCGAGTCCAAGTTTCGGCGCTCGGAAAATCGAGTCCACGCGGCATTCGCATCCCACGCAACTGCATCCGCGTGCTCACCCGACTTCAATCGCGCAATCGCCTCGGCGCGCCCCGGCTTTGCGTCGATCCACGCCTGCACTCGCGCGCGTTCATCCGCCGACGCGTCGCCGGCGAGATAACGATCGACGAGTGCTCCATCAGGAATTTCGGACATTCTGGGGCTCGAGAGTCGGGCCAACGGGGCGTCTGAATAGTGTGACACCCAGATTGATCAAAACCCGACAGTCGAATTTTTCGGTCGATTGGAGCGGCCGGCGTTAGGCCAGACGCTCTCTCAACGCCTGAAGACCTCGCGCCAGCTGTTTCTCGACACCCTTGACCGAAATACCCATCGCCTCGGCAATCTCGGCGTAGCTCAATTCTTCTTGCCACCGCAAACGCATCACGAGACGACAACGCTCAGGGAGCGCTTGGAGCGCCGCGTCCAGCTGCGAGTCGAGCTCCGCGCGAGCCAACGCATGATCCGGCTGCGGCGGTGCAGGGTGAAGCGCGCGGACATCGTCGTTGGCTTCGTCGAGAGCCCATTCAGCGGCGACGGTTTGATGTCGCCGATTGTTGAGCGCGCGATTGCGAACCGCCGCGTAGAGGTACGCACGAAGACTCGTGCCGATAGCGACAGAGTGTCGCGTCGCCCAGAGCGCGGCGAATACGTCCTGCACGATGTCTTCCGCAGCGTCGGTGCTGCGAACAAATGGATGCGCGAAGCGACACAGGGCAGCGTAGTGCGCCTTGAACATCGACTCGAACGCGACGTCGTCGCTGAGGTTCGAGTCGTGGGGCGTCAGCGCACGGTCGGACTCCCCGCGGCGGGGAGCGCCTCCAGCAGCGCGCGCGCCTCGTCGCCTTCCATGCGCGTCGCGTCGTCGATGTCGCCGGCGCGCCGCGCATGGAAGGCGACGACCGCATCGACCGTCACGAGCGGCGCATCTGCCTCGGCGACCACGTTCGTCTCCCATTTTCCGCGATCGATGCCCTTGAGCGTGAGCCGATAGCGCGCCGTGTACACGACGATTCGCTCGGCGTCGGGCGCGCCGCGCCCCACGACGACGGCAACGCCGCTCTCCACACCGCCCTGCTTCATCGGCTGGAAGAAATGAATCTCCGCGATGCCGTCGGCCGGCACCTGCGCGGCGATCGCGAGCAGAAACCGCTCGCGCGTCTCGGTGAGCATCATGCTCGGGCCACGGACGTCGGCGTGCTGCGCGCAGCCGCTTCGCGGGCGTCGAGCTCGCGTTCGACGTAAATCCGCAAAATGTGCATGAAGTCCTGAGCGTTGGTGACGACGCCGAACGCCTGATGCGTCCCGCGGTCTTTCAGTTTACTCACGACGAACTCCGACGAATCCACGCAGATCGTCGTGAGCTCGCGCATGTTGCCGTCGGGCAGCGCGACGAACGCAGGCAACATGTTGCCCGTGGCAATCGCGTGCAGCGCGGTGGCGATGAGAATGGCCATCGTCGCCTTGATCGCGTGCGCGCGCATCGCGTCCTGCGCTTGCAACGCATCAGTGATGACGTCAGGCAGCGGACCGTCGTCGCGGATGGACCCCGTGAGCACGAACGGCACGTTGTGCTTCACACACGAGTACATGATGCCGTCGGTGATGATGCCGTCGGCCACCGCGTTGGCGATCGAGCCCGCGGCGCGCACGCGATTGATCGCGCGCATGTGCAAGCCGTGACCGCCCTGCGTGATCTCGCCGGTGTTCGTCATGCCGAGCGTGGTGCCGTAGATCGATGCCTCGATGTCGTGCACCGCGACGGCATTGCCGGCGAGCAATGCGCCCACGTAGCCGTTGGCGATGAACCAACTCATGTCGGACCGCGCGCGTGAGTGCACGAGCGCCGGACCGGTGACCCAGATCGGATAACCGCCGCGATCTTTTTCTTCGATGAGGAGGCGGGCCATGTTCGCGTAGTCGATCGGCTTTTCGCGCGACACTTCGCTCGACATGAACGCGAACGCGTCGTGGTCGCCCGTCGACGGATGCAGCTGCGTTTGGACGAAGATGCCCTGGCTGCCGTCTTCCTTGTCGCCGACGGCGACGAGCTCGCCTTTCGCGATGCGGCGGCCTTCCCTCACCCAGATGCTGCCGTCGCCATCGAGGACGAGCCCCGAATCCATGCGAGGTTCGTTGGGGGCAAGCCATTTGCCGTTGCGTCGCACGAACGTGGGGAGGTTCGTGGTCGAGAAGAAGCCGTCAGGAAGAACGCCGTCGGCCGGCGCTGGACTGAAGCGCGCGTCCGGAAAGTCGGCGAATCTTGGATCCGAGAAGTCTGGAGGGGAGAACGTGGTCACGCACTGAAATCTGGTCTCGCGTGGACAACGGCGCCACTGACAGATGGCTCCGCTCAGGCTGACAGAGGCCTAATCCTCCCGCAGCGCTTCCATTGGGTCCACCCGCGACGCGCGATGCGCCGGGAAGTAGGCAGCCAACACCGCCACAATGCCCAGGAGCGCCATGGATCCGACGAACGTCGCCAAATCCGTTGGACCCATCTCGAACAGGAATACCATCAAGAGTCGAGTCATGGCGAGCGCGAGTGCGGCGCCCAACACGAGACCCAGACACACGACGACGCTCACCTCGCCCAACACCATTCGTGCGACACGCCTCTCCCCTGCGCCGAGCGCCATGCGTATGCCGATCTCATTGCGACGCCGAGCAACGCGATACGACATCACACCGTAGAGACCCATCGTGGCAAGCAACAGCGCCAACCCGCCGAAGAACGCCGACAGCGTCGCCAGTGATCGTTCGCGGGTGAGGGAGTTTTCCACCTGGGTCGCGAACGGAATCGTCGTCAGCGAGGTGCCCGGGTCGACGTCATGCAGCAGCGCTTTTACATCCTGTACAACGGACGCCGTCGGTCCGGCGACTCGCAACTCGAGACTCATCTGATTCCCGGGCGTCGAATCCTGCGCCGATGGCACGAAGGCAGTCGGCAACGTGCGCTCGCGCAACGTTTGATATTTGGCATCCTTCACGACCCCGACGATCTCGAACGGCCCGGCGGTCCGTTGCCCCGCCTTGTAGCGAAACATCCGGCCGATGACATTTGGCGTCCGCCAGAAATGTTTGGCCATCGTCTCGTTGACGATGGCGACGGGCGGCGAGCCGAGGCGATCGCCGGCGTTGAAGTCTCTGCCGCTCAACATTGGAGTCGTCAACGTGTGGAAGTACCCATCGCTCACCGCGTTGAAATACGCGAGACCGTCCCGTTCGGACGACGCCGTGAATCCATCGATGAGCATATCCTCATTCCACGAGCTGTTGCCGAGCGGAGTGGCGCCGGACAGGCTCGCGGAGGCGACACCGGGAATTGCGCGGGCACGGCGCAGAATCTCGGCGTATGGTTGCGGGCGGTCGTCACCCTTGGCCGTCGGTCGCCGATTGAGCGATACCAGGAGCACATCGTCGGTGCGGAACCCGGGATCGATCGTTGATAGTTTTCTGAATGTTCCGAGCAGCAGCCCTGCTCCGACAACGAGTGTCAGCGAAATGGAGATTTGCGCCACGACGAGCATCGTCCCGAGCGACACCCGGCCATGCCCCTCGACGACGCCTCGCGCATTGGCCTTGAGGGCCGCGTTGGGATGCACACGGGCGGCGCGCCACGCCGGCGCGAGGCCGAACGCGAGTCCCGTGAGCACAGCCACCGCGATACTGAAACCGAGCACGCGGCCATCGAGCCCCAGATCGAGGTAAATCGGCGTGCTCGTCGGGGACAAAACCGCGACCAACAACCGGCTGCCCCAACGGGCGAAGAGCAGCCCGAGGCCCGCCGCGCTGATCGATAACAACAGACTCTCGGTCAGCAATTGACGGATGAGTCGCGACCGCGCCGCGCCGAGCGCCACCCGAATCGCAAGCTCGCGCTGTCGTGCCGCGGCCCGTGCGAGGAGCAGATTGGCGACATTGGCGCAGGCAATGAGGAGCACGAGTCCAACGATGACCATGAGCGTCATCAAGGCGAGACGATATTGGCTTCGCACCGCCGACAAGCCCTTCGATGCCGGCTCGACACCGAAGGTGGTGTGGCGATACCGACTTTGTTGATCGACTGCCCAGTGTTGAGGAACTGTTGCCTCGAAAGCGCCGGGAGCGATGGCGTTGACGCCCGCCTGCGCCTGGATCAGCGTCCCACCGGGCTTCACGCGAGCGAGCACGGAAAGCCACCAGTTGCTTCGCGCATCGAGCGTGGCGTTCGAGCCGCTCAGGACCAAGTCGGAGCAGATCGGCGCAAACACCTGCGCGCCGCGCCCGACATCCAAGCCGGTAAACCCGCTCTCGGCGACTCCGACCACGAGAAATGGATGCGACTCGAGCGCGATGGTCTTTCCCACGATGCTCTCGTCGCTGCCGTACGCTGTCTGCCAGAAAGCGTAGCTCAATACCGCGACCGGAGCGCATCCTCGTTTGTCGTCTTCCACTGAGATCAGTCGCCCGACCGCCGGACGAACGCCGAGCACATGGAAGTAGTCGCCGCTCACCATGCTGCCGGTCGCCAGGCGCGCCTCGCCTCCCCCAACGAGATTGAAACGCGTGTACGACGAGTAGGCCAATGCTCCGGCGAAGACGTTCTGCCGGTCGCGGACCTGTTCCCAGAGCGGATTGGTGAACGTGCCTCCGTCCGCGCCCAGCGTGATTTGTACGAGCTCCTCCGGGTGCGACACAGGGAGCGCGCGAAGCATGACGGCGTTGACGAGCGTGAAGATCGCCGTGTTCGCGCCAATGCCGAGGGCGAGCGACAAGATGGCGACGAGCGCGAAGGCGGGGCTGTGCGCGAGCGCGCGAATGGCGTAGCGGAGGTCGTCGACGATGGAGTCGAGCCACCCGAGGACGTCGACGTCTCGCGTGCGTTCCTTCTGTGCGCCCACGTTCCCGAAGCGTCGGCGCGCCTCGGCGCGCGCGTCGCCTAGGGTCATGCCGGCGGCGACGAGTTCGTCGATGCGCTCGGAGAGGTGAAACGCAATTTCGCGATCGAGATCGCTCGAGTGGCGGTTCGAGCGCAGGATATTGAGCGCGCGGCGAAACCATGACATGGCGGCTTCCGGTCAGGCGTAACGAAGAACGCGACGGACGCCTTCGGTGAGGCGCGCCCAGCTTTCTTCCTCGTGGACGAGTTGCTTTCGGCCTTTGGCGGTGAGCGCGTAGAAGCGCGCCTGGCGATTCTTGTCGGTCGTCCCCCACTCGGCGCGCACCCATCCTTCTTGTTCCATGCGATGCATGGCCGGGTAGAGCGAGCCTTCTTCGACGCGCAGGAGCTCGGCGGATACCTTTTGGATGTGCGTGGTGATGGCGTACCCGTGCATGGCGCCGCGGGCGGCGAGGCTCTTGAGGACGAGGAGGGCGAGCGTGCCCTGGAGAATGTCGTTCTTGGGCTTCGGCATGGAGCTCTGAATTCGCGAGGCATAACTAGCTAGGGGAGAGGCTACGGGCACGCAGCTCACGCGTCAAGGAGAGTGGGACGAGGCGGCTCGAAACGACGAACCGACAACCGCAACTAAGAACTGCAAGGCCAATAGCTCGTTGCTTTTTGGCTCGTGGCTTTGTGCGGTACTGCGACGGGACAGGTCAAGGCAAGGCTGGCCGCGCGGCGCGCGAATCGGTGATTTCGTCCGTGCGCGAGCCGGGTCACACTCAGGTTGCCCGCTCGCGATCTGTCCCGTCGCCGTGCCGCTCACGGCTGCCAGCGAAAAAGCTGTCAGCCATTCGCATTGTAGTTCTCAGTTCGCGCCGTTTTAAAGCAGAGCTACCGGATCCCGGTCCAGCGTCACTCGCAACTCACCGACTTTCGGTACCGCGAACCGCTCGAGAAAGTACCGTCCCAGCCGCGTGAGCTCCGCCGGATGCTCCGCTTTGATCAGCACGTGCCACCGCCAGCGATTCTTGATTCGCTCGACGGGACAGGGCGCCGGCCCGATGATCGTGATGCCCGGCATCGGCCGCTTCCGGAGCAACGCGTGCAGCCACGTCGTCGCCGACGTCGCCAAGCTGGCCGTCGCGCCCTCGGTGGTTCCGCTGAAGACGATGTTCGCCAACCGCACGTTGGGCGGATACGCAGGCGTGGTTCGTCCAGCAAATTCCTCGCGGACGAAGCCGAGGTAGTCGTGGCTCACCGCGCAGCGGACGGCGTGGTGCGATGGGACGCGCGTCTGAATCAGCACGCGTCCACCTTTGGCGCCCCGTCCCGCGCGACCGGCCACTTGACTGAGTAGCTGAAAGCATCGCTCCGACGCACGGAAGTCGGGGAGATTGATCCCGACGTCCGCGTCGACCACGCCAACTAACGTCACGTTAGGAAAGTCTAAACCCTTGGCGATCATCTGCGTCCCGAGCAGAATGTCTACCTCACCTCGGCCGACGCGATCGAGAATTTCGGCGTGCGCCCACTTGCCGCTGGTCGTGTCGACATCCATGCGCGCGATGCGCGCTGCGGGAAACCGGTCGGCGAGCAATCGTTCCACCTGCTGCGTGCCCAACCCGCGTTGGCGCAGCACCAGGCCCTTGCATCGCGGACATTGCGTGCGAGGCGGTTCCGTGTGTTGACAATAGTGGCAAACCAGACGCTCTGGCGTACGGTGAAGCGTCAGGCTGATGGAACAGTTGGGACAGGTGGCCACGTCGCCGCACGCGCCGCATTGAACGAAGGCAGCGTAGCCGCGACGGTTGAGCAGCAGAATACTCTGCTCTCCCTTCTGTAGACGATCGGACAGCGCGGCGTCGAGCGCGTCGCTCACCACGAGACGCAGCCAATCGGCCGCATCGCGACTGCCGGTTCCCACGTCGCGCTTTCCGTCGGCCGGTTCACGACGATCGATGATCTCGATGTCAGGCAATCGCGCCTTGCCCACGCGCTCGGGCAGCGACAGCAGCGTGTACTTGCCGCTCTGCGCATTGATCCAACTCTCGAGACCGGGGGTCGCACTCCCGAGCACGACGACGGCGCCTTCATTGCGCGCGCGAACGATCGCCACCTCGCGCGCGTGATAGCGCGGCGACTCGCCCTGCTTGTAGCTCGACTCGTGCTCTTCGTCGACGACGATGGCGCCGAGGTTTTTCAGCGGAGCAAAGATCGCCGATCGTGCTCCGACCGCGATGCGTTTGCGTCCGTCGCGCAACGCGAGCCATTCGTCGTACCGCTCGCCGTCGCTCAACGCGCTGTGCAACACCGCGATCTTGTCGCCGAACACGGCGCGAAAACGATCGACGGTCTGCGGCGTGAGCGCGATCTCGGGCACGAGAACGATGGCCGTCTTCCCTTCCTCGAGCACGACGCGCCGCAGCAATTCGATGTAGACGAGCGTCTTGCCGCTTCCAGTAACGCCGTACAAAAGAAACACGTCGCCCGGCGCGCTGGCCGCCAACCGCGCAATCGATTCCGTCTGCGCCGCCGACGGCGTGTGCGGCGATGGCGCTTGGATCGCGCGCCAGGCAAATGGATCGCGCGCGACAACTTCATCCTCGATGGTGACAAGCCCGCGCGTCACGAGACCGCGCAGTACCGACGCCGAGAATCGCAACTTCTCGGTGAGGTGCGCGACGGCCGCCTGCCCTCCGAGCGATTCGATGAGCTCGAACAGCGCGCGCTGCTGCGGTGCACGTGCGAACGCGCGGTCGCGGTCGATCAACGAGGGCAACGTGTCCGCGAGCGTGGCGATGCGTTGCGTCTTTTGCGCGGGCGCCGGCGCGGCCTGAGACAGCAACACCGCCGGCACGGCCGATCGAATCGCGATGCCGAGAGGGACGACATAGTAGTCGGACATCCAGCGGCAGAGCGCCAGCATCTCGTCGCTGAGGACGGGCTCAGTGTCCGGCAATGCGACGACGCGTTTGGGCGTGATGCCGGGCGCCAACTCGTCGATCGCCACGATGACGCCCATCTCGCGACGATTTCGAAACGGGACGACCGCGCGCATTCCCGGCCGCGCGCGCTCCGCGTCCGCATCGTCCACTTCGTACGTGAAATTGCGGAACAGCGGCAGCGGGAGGGCGACGGAGACGAGCACGGATGTAAAATACCGACCTGCAAGGCTGAATGGACCGCTGGCCGTTCGCGTCAGCCACCGTTGCAGGCGTACCTTGTCGGTCGAGCCGTGTTGAATCCCCCCGTCTCCCCAATCATGACTCAGCGTTCGTTTCTGACTGTGCGTTCGGCGATCGTCGCCGTATTATTCGCGGCCGGCGCGCCGGCGACGACACTCTCGGCGCAATCGGCCGTGCCGCCGCTCAACGCGAAGGTCAGAGCGTACCGCGTTGCGCACGACGCCGAGATGGTGCGCGAGCTCAGCACGTTCCTCGCGATTCCCAATCTCGCGTCCGACGCGCCGAATATTCGGCGGAACGTCGACCATCTGATGGGCATGCTGACGGCGCGCGGCATTCAGGCGCGCGTGCTCGAATCGCCGAACGGTGGACCGCCCGCGGTGTACGGCGAGTTGATGTCGCCGGGCGCGAGCAAGACGGTTGTGTTCTATGCGCACTACGACGGACAACCTGTCGACACGACCCAGTGGGCGACGCCGCCGTGGCAACCGGTGTTGCGCGACAAGGCGCTCGATGCCGGCGGAATGCCAATCACAATTCCGTCGACGTCGGGCGGCGTCAACGGCGAGTGGCGCCTCTATGCGCGCTCGGCGAGCGATGACAAGGCGCCAATCGTGGCGATGCTCACCGCGCTGGATGCGCTCAAGGCGGCAGCCGTGCGGCCGTCGGTGAACATAAAGTTCTTTTTCGAAGGCGAAGAGGAGGCCGGCTCCGGTCACCTTCGCGCGATGCTCGAGCAGAATGTATCGCTGCTGCGCGCCGACGCCTGGCTCTTCGGCGATGGCCCCGTGCATCAATCGCGGCGACAGCAGATTCTCTTCGGCGTACGCGGCGTGACCGGCGTGGAGATGACGGTGTACGGACCGTCGCACGGTCTGCACAGCGGTCACTACGGCAACTGGGCGCCGAATCCGGTGACGCTGCTCTCGAACCTCGTCGCGAGCATGCGGAACGACGATGGGCGGATTCTCATCAAGAACTTTTACGACGACGTCGCACCGATCACGGTCGCGGAGCGTCGCGCGCTAGCGAGCATCCCGGCGATCGATTCAGCAATGCGCGCCGAAGTGCAGCTCGGTGCGACGGAAGCGAACAACGCCGCGCTCGTTGAGCGCATCATGCTCCCGGCGCTGAATCTTCGCGGTATTCGCGGCGGCAACGTCGGCGCGACGGCGTCGAACACGATTCCAACCGAAGCGACGGCGTCGATCGACTTCCGCTTGGTGCCGCGCCAAACACCGGCGCACATCAAACAACTCGTCGAGGCCCACGCCCGGCTTCGCGGCTACTTCGTCGTGGACCATACGCCGACGCCCGCGGAGCGAGCAGCCCATGCGCGAATTCTCAAGCTCACGTGGGAAGCAGGCTATCCGGCGACGCGCGTGTCGATGGACACGCCGCTGTCGCGAGCGGTCGTCCGCGCGACACAGGAGGCCATCGGCGGGCCGATTGTCGCGCTCCCAACGCTGGGCGGCAGCTTACCGATGTTCACGTTCGAGGATGTGCTGCACGTGCCGCTGATCGTGCTGCCGATCGTGAACCACGACAGCAATCAGCACGCGTCGAACGAGAATCTTCGGTTGCAGAATTTGTTCGATGGAGTGGAGGTGTACGCCGGTGTGCTGGCTCGGATGGGGGGATACTGGACTTTCGTTCCTTAGAGTGAGTCAGAGAACACTAAGGACTACAAAGCGAATAGCTCGTAGCTTTTTAGCTAATGGCGGTGCGCTGCACTGCGACGGGACAGGTCCAGGCAACTCACGCAGTCGCCGCCGCGCCAGTGTTAGCGTGGCGCGCGAGGGTCGTCCTAGGACCTCACAACTGGTCGAGAGTCGCGCAGAAGCCTGTCCCGTCGCCGTGCCGCACACAGCCACCAGCTGAAAAGCTACGAGCTATTCGCTTTGTAGTTCTTAGTTGCGGTCTACTCGCGATTGCGCAGCACAACCTGCATGGTCCGGCCCTCTGCAATGGCGTCATCGACGCCCTGAGAATCGTCCGATGCGGACTGCGGTTCGCTTAGCGAATCAACTTGTACTCGAGTCGTCTCCCGAGAGCCGTCAAGAAAGAGAGTCGCGAATCGTCAAAGGTCATGGGATACGGACGTGCGTTCGACGGCTGCAGAGTCAAGGTATTTCCGGCGACGACGAATGTTCCTTCGGTCGTGCTGATCCGATGCGCGGCCGGCTCATTTATGGCGGAGTCCAGGACGGCGAGCATTGAGCGGTAGCGGCCGACTGGAAGAATTTCCACGCGACCAGAGTCTATGATAATGAACCGTGGCGGACCATTCAGATCCACGGCCGGTGGTGCACTCCCCGCAACGAGCGCCAAGCGATATGTGCCCACAGTCGGGCTGCCATGACGCACCGGACTCGTATGGCACGCCACCATCACGACCAGCGAGATCACCGCCGAGCGAAGCACTCGAAGCTGCGTCTGTCGGTCACGTCGTTCAGGACATTGCACAGAACCCTCCGAAAAACCGCCCTACTTGAACCCACCACCTGTGCCTGGGGCTGGCCACAGGGCAAGCGAAGGCGGGAATTAGTCTGTCAGTCTCGAGAATTTGACTTCTTCTATCGAAGCGGTTCAAGCTCGCGATTTACTCTCGTCGCTGGACCCGAGACTGGACCTCGCTTCGACGGTATGAAAGGCTTAATGTCTTTGCGCACCCGCGAACAGCCTTGCCAGCGAGGAGGAGAGCCGATGCGTCGCTTCATCGTACTAATAGTCACGGTCTCACTCATCGCGTGCGAGAGCGATGTCACGCCGCAGCGCAACAACGGAATCAATCTCACTGGGCTCTGGGCGTATAGCGCTCCGAAGCTTTCGGAGGCGGGCGGTTCGACTTGCAGCCGCACCGGACTGGCGCTCGGACTGACCCAGGCTGACACAGTGTTGATTGGCAGTACCTCGGGCTCCACGTGGGATTGCGTCGGCCCAACAGGCATTTCGACAACCGGCCCGCGACCCAGTTACCAGATCAGGAACGGCCGGGTACGCGGAGACTCGGTCTGGTTCGATTTGGAGACTGAGGACATGCACCAGGTGGGTACGGTTCACGGCGATTCGATGTCAGGTGTGGCAACCCAACTGATACGTCTGTCGAACCCGACTCGAATCGTCACGCTCATGGGCCCTTTCACTGCGGGGAGGCAACCATAGAGGACGACCGGCCTGACTGCACCTCTGGCGCATTCGAAGGGGCAATCGACGGGGAGCCGTCTGGCGTTGAGAGCGCGTCGGCGGCGAGGGCGTCCACTCAGTCTGCTCGCGCGCGCGCCCTACTACCCTTGGCCAGCCGACCAACGAGGCCGGCCGCCACGCCGAAATTGACGCGGCGGCGACTGCGTGAATTGCCTCGACCTGTCCCGTCGCCGTACAGCTAGGAGCAAACGGCTGAAAAGCTCCCAGCTATTGCATTGTAGTTCTTAGTTGCGGTTCCGAAGAACAGCCTGCACGGCATCGCTGACTACCCGGTCCCCCGGCGGCAGTTTCGCCCCAGCGTCCAGCATCGCCTCCACCGTCCCCGCGTAGTCGCCGGTGTCCTTCCGCCAACCGTGCACGGACCCGTGGAGCGCCCAACCGAGCGGCGTGCCATGGAATGCATCCTCCACGATCTCGAGCGGCGCGTTGTGCTTCAAGAGCTCGCGCGCCATTCGTGCGTTGCCGTGGAAACCGGCCCAGTGCAGTGCGGTCTGCCGTTGATGGCCGAGTTGACCGGCGGGCCAACCTGCCGCGAGCATGAGCTCGACCGACTCGGTGCTATTGCTCTCCGCGGTGTAGACCAACTTACGCCGTTCCGCATCGGTGAGTGTGGCAGGAAGATTCGGCTGCGCGGCGAGGAGTGCGTCGACGATCGCTCGGTCGCCGACCTCGCAGGCGATCGCAAGTTTCACGGTGTCGGGCGAACGGCTCATGAGGAGGTCGAACACTGCACGATGCCCGAAGTCGTGCGCCACGATGTGCGCGCTCTTGTTGCCACCCAATGTCCAGGTGTAGATCGTCGGTGCGGCGTGCAGATGCTTTCTAGGAAAGAATTCGTTCGACACACGCACGTTGATCGCCGCTGGGTCGGCATCGAGGAGCCGGCGAACGAGCTCGAGGTCGCCGAGGGCGGACGCCATGAGAATATCCGTATGGCATCCGCGCGAGACGAGGAATCGCACAACGTCCTGACGATCGCGAATCATCCACTGCGCCGGCGTCGATTCGTGGTCCACGCACAGCGCATCGATCTTCGCGCCATGGTCGAGCAACACGCGGGCGACATCGACAGTCGACGCGAAATGCAGCGGCGTTTGTCCGTCGCCGCCGCGAGCGTGCACGAGCTCCGGCTGCTCCGTCACCATGCGCTCCACATCCGCCAGCCTGCCGAGCCGCGCGGCCCCGTGGATGTTCATTGTCACGCCGCGTTCGGTGAGCGCCGGCGCGAAGTCGGGATCGACTGTTTCGAGGAGACTGAAACCGCCGGCCCACCAATGGGACTTCACGTCGATGTTGGCGCCGGCTTGCAATAAGAGATCGATAATGGCCGGATTCTTCCGCCCGACGGCCACGTGAAGAATAGTCGCGCCGAACCCATCGTCGGGCAGCGCCGCGTTGAGTTTCGACCGCAACTCGGGATGGCTCTTCAGCACCCGCGTCGTGGCGGCGACATTGTCCGACCGGACCGCGGCCACGAGTGCGACGACCGGATCTTCACTCAACGCCTCCACGTGCAGCGCGAGTTTGCGCCAACTCGGGAAGCCGTACTCGCGCGCGATGATCAATTGCGCATCGGTGAGTCGCGGCTCACGCGAGTGCAGCGCCGCATCGAACGCGCGAAAGCGCCCGACGGCGTCCGGTTCCTTCGCGAGAAATTCGCGAAGCAATTCCTTTGCTTGATTCTTGAGGTGCTCGACATTGGGCCGAGCGGGCAGGGCACGAGACATCATACCTCCTTCGTATTGCCCGAAGTCCGCGATCACGGGCAGAAGAGAGGTCGATGGCGTGCGCTACGACCAACTGTCAGGCGGGATCATCCCTTTCCGCGGACCGGGCGCACCCTGCCGTGCGCCCTCTGAACTTAATCAGGCGAACGGTCCCCGCTACCGGCGCAAAAAACACTTGTCACTTTTGACTGCATCCTACTTCACACTCATCTCTCGGCGGATCGACTTCCAACTTGCGTTCAGAGTGATGAGGTGTAAGTCGAACCGCCGGGAAATGAGTTCGAAGTAAGAAGCAGTTGGAAATGGGAAGGGCTAGCGCTTGGTCACGCCCAGTCCGGGGCTGGCGGGGATTGAGATCATTCCCGCGCTGATGGTCGCGCCCATGTAGGGATCGTCCGACAGCAATGCCGCGCCGTCGAAGTCGGCGTAGTCCAGCAGCGGCGCGAAGTGCGCGGCGGCGGTGATGCCGAGGCTGGTCTCGATCATGCAGCCCGCCATCACGAGCATGTTATGCGCGCGCGCTGTCGCGATCATTTGCAGCGCCTGCCGGAGCCCGCCGCATTTCGAAAGCTTGATGTTGATGCCGTCGACTACGCCGGCGAGTCGCGGGATGTCGGACGCGACCACACACGACTCGTCGGCGATCACGGGAAGCGCCGACCGTTCGCGAACGAAGCGCAAGCCGTCGAGATCGTGCGGAGGCAGCGGCTGTTCGAGATACTCAACGCCGCATTCGACGAGAACGTCAACCATGATGAGCGCTTGCTTCGCGGTCCATGCGGCGTTCGCGTCGACACGAAGGACCTTATCGGGCGCGGCTTGGCGCACCGCGCGGATGATTTGCGCATCGTGATCGGTCCCGAGCTTCACCTTGAGCACGGGGTACTCCGCCGCCTGCGCAATGCGCGTGCGCAATTCGTCTTCACTGGCAGCGATTGCGATCGTGAAGCTCGACAACGGCGCCTTGGCCGCGTCGAGCCCCCAAAGTTTGTGGACCGGAACGCCGAGTCGCTTGCCGGCGAGATCATGCAGCGCGGCGCTGATCGCTGATTTGACGGAGCCGTTGAAGCGCAGCGCGCGATTCATCTCAGCCTCGACGTCTTCGAGCGCCCACGGATTGCAACCCTCGACGATCGGCGTCAGACGCGCAAGCGCCGCGAGTGCGGTTTCGGCCGTCTCGCCGTAGAAGCGATTTGGTGCGGCCTCGCCCCAGCCTTCGACGCCGTCGTCGTCGATCACGCGAATGCGCATGAGGCGGTGCTCGCTGGTGCTCCCGCGCGCGATCACGAACGGGTGCGTGGTGTGGACGATCGAAATGTCGTGCTGAAGCTTCATGTCGTGGACAGCGTTGTTGCGCGCCGCGCCAACACGGCGCTGCGCAGGGCGGGTGCGGCGTCCGGAGCGGAATTGAGGAAACTGATAAGTGCGTCGGCGAGATCATAGCCGCGCGCAAAGCGGCTGGCCGGCGACTTGGACAGGCAGCGCATGACGATGTCGGACAGCGCGGGCGGGATGCGCGAGCTTACTTCGACGGGCGCGACCGGCGCTTCGTGCACCTGCTTGTAACTCACCGAGAACGCGTCGGCGCCATCGAACGGCGGAAATCCAACCAGCGCTTCGTAGAGGAGAATGCCCACCGCGTAGATGTCGCTGCGTCCGTCCACGAGCTTCCCCATGGCCTGCTCGGGCGACATGTAATGCGGCGTGCCCATGGCGCGCCCGCTCGCGGTGAGGCGCCCGTGAAAGCGCGCCGTCGCAATGCCGAAATCGGTGAGCACGGCGTTTCCGTCTTCGTCGAACAGCACGTTGTCCGGCTTGACGTCGCGATGCACGACGCCGTGACGATGTGCGTAGTCGAGCGCGCAGGCGACCTGTGCCGCGACAGTGGACGCGCGCGCAGCGTCGACGAACCGCGCTTTCTGAATCAGGTCGGCGAGCGAACCGCCTTCGAGATATGGCATGACGGTGAAGACGACGTCTTCCGTCGCGCCATAATCCAGAATTGCACAGATGTGCGGATGCACCAGCTTGGCGGCCGCCTCGGCCTCGCGCCGAAAACGTTCGGCGACTTCTGAATCGCGCGCGAGATGCGGATGCAACACTTTGACGACGACACGCCGCGAGAGCTGCGCCTGCTCGGCCACGTAGACGTCGGCCATACCGCCGCCGCCGAGCCGGTGCATGACGCGAAAGCGATTGCCGGTGGCGCGGCGAAGGCGCGTGATCTCTTCATCGGGACGTTCGAACGGACCGCGCTCGAGCTCAGGCAGCGTCTCGGCGCATCGCCCGCACGCGGCGGACGAAGCGCGATTCCAGGTGCCACACTGCGGACAGAACACGCCTTCAGCCCCCGAACTGCATACGCACGAAATCGTAGGGCGCCCACGGCCCAGTCGTTTCGAAATGTAGCAAGTGGTGAGCGTCGACTTGATCCTTCACGCCGCGAAGAAATTCCTTCCACGAATCGCGCTCGACGAGGAACGCAACGCTGAGCGACGGCAACGCGGGCACGTCGCCATGAACGGGCACAGCGGCCACGGCAAGTCGGCGGAGGGCGCGAACGGCCTCGCTGGCTGCGGCCGCCAGCTCCGATCCCTCCTCGAGAGGTTCGCCGGTCTTGTCGGACCGAGTGATGTGGACTCGGGCGACCGCGCGCTCGTCGACGTAATCCAACGCACTGGTCAGAGACACGTAGTGCAACTCCATCCATCGCGTGAGGACGTTCGACGCGCGAAAGACCACGCCGACCGGAGCAGGTAGCACGGCTGCACGTCTGAAAATGGCGTCGACGATGGCGCGGTGGGCTGCGGCGGCGTCCGCGGAGACTTCGTCGAGCGCAAATGCCTTCTGTTCAGAGACGACCGCGCAGAGATCGCGAAACGGAATAAGGCTGGTTGGGACGCCGGGGACGGCGTACGTCGACGTGGGGGTCAGCGCGAAGTTCTCGCCGTCACCGGAGAGGACGTCGTGGTGGGCTTCGGTCAGGGTGATCGCGTGGAAGCGAAGGGCCGTCACAGGAGGTGCCGCTGCCGGATGAGGGTGGGAACAAGACAGGACCACGACGTCAAACCGCTACCGAGGACCCCCGCAAAATGCATGGGAAAGCCCCGAAAGGGTAACTTGCGCGACCGTTTTGCGTTTCGTATACAATGGGTACCGGCCTGGATCCCTCTTGGAATTTCTGTGCGCCCGCCACTGAGTATCGTCCTTTCCGCGCTTTTGCCGTTGGCCCTTCGGGGTGCCCCGGCTGGAGGCCAGCAGGGGTCGCAATTGGCGGTCCGCATTCAAGTCGTGGACTCGTCCGGCGCCCCGGTCGCGAATGCCGACGTCGCCGTGTTTCGCGGTCTTACGGCGGTCACGGCCAGTGGGACGACGGACGACGCGGGCCGCCGAACACTCAGCGTTCCACACGGCGGCGAGTATTCGCTGGTCGTCCGCCGAATCGGATTTCAGCGAGCCGATCAGTTCTTTCGGGGCGACCGCGAGACGATTGACCTCCGGATTACGCTCCGCCGATCGACGCAAACTCTCCCCACTGTGAATGTGACTGCAGCGGAGGACTTGAAGCGAAAGAGCTATCACATCGACGCCGACGACATCGCCGCGAGCAGCCGGCCGATCATCGACGGATGGGATGTCGTGACGAAGCTCCGCCCGGACATGATTCATCCGCGGCCGCCGGGGGGCGTCGATCCATGCGGGCTGTACTACGTCTGGGTGAACGGACGTCGCATCATGTTTGCGCCGATCAACGAAGGACTCGCGGTGAAGGCAGCGCAGACGCGCCGCGCGGCGAAGGCGGTGCCCCACCTTGGTGTCACCGGAATCGGCGGCGTGCCGCTCAACGTCCAGTCGGTGCTGAGCAGCATTCATCCGGAGCACATCGCCGAGATGAATTACGCCGACTGCAACGACTTCTCGGTGGACGCCACTCGCGCGCGCAACGCGGTGTTCGTCACGCTCAAGCCGGGAATTGGGTTCGAGCCGGGAACAGGATCGTTCGTGGCCGAGGAGCCGGTGCGCGCCGTCGACTTGCTCGCCACCCACACGGCCGTCGCGTATCGGGCGCGATTGCTCGGTGTGTACGACGGCGACACGGGCAATCCCGTCGCCGACGCCGAAGTGGCGGACAGCGCGTCGGGGAAACCGTCGACACACCCTCGGGCACGGTGAGTTTGGTGTTTCTGCCCGAGGGTGTGTCGACGGTTCGCGTGCACAAGCCCGGGTATGCGGACACGCAGATCGCGGTATCGATTTCTCCGCGGGACAGCGTTCCGATCACGCTGGTGTTGGCGAAGCCGAAGTAGTTAAGACTACTCGAGCGCCATCAAATGCCGGACGCAGGCGACGCCGAGCCGCTCCGGCGCATAGCCGCCTTCCAGCGCGCTCACGACTCGGCCGCCACACCACTGCTCGGCGCGCTCGACGAGGAAGCGCGTCAATTGCTCGATGTGCTCATACTCGAGCGTGAATGCGCCAAGCGGATCGCCGAGCAACGAGTCGAAGCCCGCGGAAATCAATACGAGATCCGGCACGAAGCTGGTGGTTGCCGCGTCGATCGCCGCTCGGAGCGCGTCGACGTAAACGCCGGCCGGCAGGTTCGCGCGCATCGGAACATTCCACACGTTGCGATGCGGACCACGATCCTCGGCGGCGCCGGTGCCGGGATACCATGGCCACTGATGCATCGACACGAAATGAATATCGCGGTCGTGTTCGACGAGTGCCTGTGTTCCATTGCCGTGATGCACGTCCCAGTCGACGATCAACACTCGTTCGGCGCTGTGCTTCTGTTTGGCGTAGTGCGCGCCGATGGCAACATTGCCAAAGAGGCAGAAGCCCATCGCGTGCGCGCGCAGCGCGTGATGTCCGGGTGGACGAACGGCGCAGAAGCTCCGACGTGCTCCGTCGCCGAATGACAAGTCGATTCCGTCGAGCACGGCGCCGGCGCCCGCGGTAGCTGCATCCCACGAGCCTTCGCTCGCGACGGTGTCAGGGTCGAGGCGTCCACCGCCGTTGGCGACGACGTCACGGACCTGTTCGACGTAGCTGGGATCGTGCGCGAGCATCAGTTCGTCGGGCGTTGCGTGTCGCGACTCCATATGGTCGATGCGACCGAAGAAGTCGGGCTCTTCGCGCAGGGCGTGCGGAATCGCGCGCAACCGCCCCACGTGCTCGGGATGTCCCCACCCGGTATCGTGCCGCCCGCAGTCGGGACTGGAGATGAAGGCGACGGTCATCGCAGCCCTCGCCACCGGCGCGACGCCCATTCGGCGATTAACAAAATCATAATGAGCGTTACGAGAAGACGTTTATCGACCGGACGGCGAGTCTGGATGGCGAGCGCGCCGTCGCGCGACGGACCGAGCCGTTCGACCAACCGCGCGACCGGCGCAGGATCGGTGCCGACGGAACTTTCGGCAGCGGAGCCGGGAACGTATGCCACCGACGCCACGAGTCGCGACCACCACTCACGATGCGCGCGCTCCGAACCAACGCCGCCGGCCATTCGCCAACGCCAGCTGTCGTCGTAGCCAACTTGTACGACGCGACCAGCTCCGACGCGGCGTGCGGCGACCGCGATGCCACCGCTCCGTCGTTCCAGTGCAACGCCGTCCTGCTTGAGCGACAACACCGGATAGAATCCTGTTGAGCCGAGGCGAATGGTGTCTTGCGGAAGCTCGGCGGGGCGAAAGCGTGCGCCGAGCGCGCCTGGCGCAAGCGTCGACGTCGTGGGAGAAAGGCTCGATGCGCCGGCCAGCACGAGACCACCGCCCGACCGCACGAATCGTTCGAGCGATGCGCCCAGCATCTTCGCGCCCACCGAGTCGAGCAGAATGACCGCGGCCACGCGCGCGGTGTCGATCGGCGCAAACGCGCCTTGCGTGACGTCGACACTCGGCGCGACTGAAAAGCGCGCGATGACCGGCCACCCGCGTTCCTCGAGCGCCGAGACAACGAACTTCCCTTCCCAACCAGCGCTGCCGGCGACGACGACGGATCGAACGCGTGCCGTGTCGGGCGCGACGGTGGAGAATCGCTGGTTGCCAACGTGACCGACGATGCCGCCGACGACCATCGGCGATACGATGCTGGCTCCGAATTGCGTGACGCGCACGCTGTCGATAGTGCTCGCGTCGTCGCGCACGAGCACCGTCGCGCCGGCAGGCGCGGCGACGTCGATGCGCACCGCACCGTTCGGATCGGACATCGCTTCGGCGCTCATCGCCACGGCCGGCGGCGATCCACTCCACCTCACGACGTGTCCACTGCGCTTCAACGCCGACAACCAATCGACGGCCCACGCGTCGGGCGACGTCGCGAAGTCGCCGTGCAGCACCACGCTCGACGGAAGCCGCGTCCAAGCCGCAAGCTTGGCGCCGACGTTGGCAGACGTAGCGCGCTCGAGACGCCGGCCCGATGACGGGATGACGCTGCTGCCTAGCATCCACCCGAGCACGGCAAATGCGCCGATTCGGCACGCCGTCTCGAAACGGCTACGCGGTGAGGGCATACACGACCAGGTTCACGGCAAACCGCGTGTTGTCCACCGACATGAACCGCTTGCTGTCGGGATGATAGTTCCACTCCGAGCTGTAGTCCTTGCTGCTGTACAGCACGGCGATCCGTCCGTTGCGCTGGATAGCCAGAAGATTCTTATGAACGAGATTGTCGCCCCATCCGTTCAGCTCGTGGCTGGTCGTTGGAGGTCCGTCGAATTTAAAGAACGATGAATAGAGCGGATGATCGTTCGGCAGGTCTTTGAGTAACCCGACTGACCGTGTGATCTCTTCGACGGCCGTCTTGTGAAAAGTTCCGTCGATATCGTGGTTGTGATCGTCGATAAAGAGCAATCCGCCGCGCTCGACGAACAGCTTCACGTTGCGTCGCTCGGCCTCGCTGAACCGGACGGGCAAGTGTCCCGTCATATACAGCAACGGATAGCGAAGCATGCGTTCTTCGCTGAGCGGCACGATCACTCCGGTGGGAGCGACGGCGATTTCCGTGTAACGAGCAATCGTATCAATGATGTTCGGCGGCACGAGCGGCGCGCTGTCCCAATCGCCTGACTCGTACTGCGCGGTCGCGAACACAAACTCGGCGCTCATGGAATGATGCCCCAGCGAGCGAGCGAGTCGCGCGCGATCGGCGCTCCGGACAACGAGCGTCGCGCGCGGCCAAGCGCGGCGGTCGCTTCATCGGATTTGTTGGCCCGCATCGCGGAGATCGCATCGCTCAGCGCGGCGGCGAACGTCGGCTCTTCACCAAGCGCGTCGACCCGGAGCAGAAGGAGCGAATCGACGGCCGACGACGCGTCGCGCGACGCGAGCTCGAGAATGCGCGAGAAGCGATCAGCTCGGGCGTGCGCGACAGAATCCGCCGACGTCAGCGCGCGACGCGTGCTCGCGCTTCCCTTGTCCTTCCCTTTCAGCCGAGCCTTGCTGATGTCGATGACGACGCGCGGCGGCGTGCCTCGAAGGTAGAGTCGTTCGGCCTGCCGAGCCTTTTGAATCGCGGCGAGTGCCCGGCGCATGTGCGGCAACGCGCGGCCCGGCTCTCCGATCTCGAGCTCAGTGCTCGCGTCCCACATGGCGTTGTACGCTTCGAGCAGCGGCTTGTTCACCGCGACGACCGGACTCTCGCCGCCGGCGAAGTCGATCGGATCGGACGACCGGTTCGTGGCCGAGTCGGCGCGAGCGAGCAACTCTTGCATCGTCTTGGCGCGCTGCGGCGAGTCTTCATCGGAGTGTTCCTCGCCGTTCGGGTCGCCGCCGAGTCGCGTGAAGACGATTTCGCCCACCGAGCGGCGCAGTTTCTTCTGATCCGCGGCGATCGAGTGCGATTCTCCAACGAGGGCGTCGCGCTTGAGCGTCGGGCGTTTTGCCTGGAGGGCTTCGGCGAGCACGATGAGCATTCGCTCACTGATGACGCTCTTGTCGGCATCGGACGGCGGTGCGGCGTCGACGGCGACGGAATCGTATTCGTCGGCGCGCGCGATCCGAATGGCGCGCGTGTCGGAGACGCCGACGCCCGGTCCGGTGATGGTGTTCGCGTCGCGCGCCACAGCGCGCAAATGCACGATGTCGCCGGGTTTGAGTGAGAGTGAATCGAGCAGCAGCGACGACGTGATCGACGCCCGCCGGGAATTAGGTTGCACGGCGCCGAGCGTCCCCGAGCGAAACTTGAACGTCTCGCCTTCGCCGGAGCTCACGATGTATTCGAACGACGCATTCGCGATTCCGAAGTCGTCGGTCATGTCAGCGGACAGCGGAATGCGTCCGCGCGCCACGCGCAGTACGCTGTCGTGCGCCGGCGCGGCGAGCGTCACCGACGGCGGCGCATCGGCGATCGGTTCCACCGCGATGATACGTTCGTATGCGCCATCGCCAAGGCGGACGGCGGCGGGGCGCGACGCAAGGTGAAGCGTGATCGACCATCGGTCACCGCGCGTTGCGGCAACGATCGTGTCGGTTCCAACGCGCGCAACGACTCCGGCGCCATCGCCGCGTCCGCGCAGGGTGACGACACTTCCGGCGAGCGCGCGAATGTCGTTCGGCTCGTCGATCGCGACAGTTTTCTCGCCACTGTATTGCGGAGGCACGACTTCGGCGACGAGCGGCGTGAGCCGATTGGTGCGCTTGCCAATGCTCGCTCGTTCGAGAGAGTCACCGGCGTGCGGCGATCGCATGCGCGCCACGGCGCCGGTAGGCAGGAGCAACGTGACGACCACCCCCACGATCACGGCCGCGAGCGGGGTCCCGAGCGCACGAGACGCTCGACGGAGCGCAGTCGATGACCACCCGTTCGCGCCATGCGTCCCGATGCGCTTGTCGTCTTTCAGTTCAACTGCCGTGATGAGCGAATACTCGAGCGCCGGAAAGTGCTCCTCGATCCACAGCGCGACGCGCCGCAACGACAGCGGAGCGCGATCGCGCCAAGTAAGTGCGAGCGCGACCACCACGCCGGAGGCGACCGCCACACCAACGAGCACGCTCCGAAGGGCCGGCGACAACGGCGCCACGAGATCCGCGACCGCGCCGCCGATGACGAGCGTGACCGCAGCGACAATTCCCCACGCCGCAGCGCGAAGCACAACGCCGGCAACAAGCACCAGGCGAACGGCGCGAAGTTGCGCGTGGATGTTCACGCGATGCTCCTCTGCACATTCGAGCGCCTGAGCGCCAATTCAACAACGAGCAACGCCGCGCCGAACGCGAGCAGCCACGGCGTCCAACGGGATGCAACCGATGCTTGATCGCGCAAGGCACTCGCCGGGGCGAGTCCGCTCTGTCCAACAAAAGCCGCGAGGGCAGCGGTATTCATGTGCGTGGTGTTCCGCGCTCCACCGCAAGGAACCAAGAGCACCTGCACAAAATGCCGAAACGGAATTCGGAGCGTGACGTCGCTCGATTGATCGATGAGTATTCCGACATCTCGAATGCAACCCGCGCCCTCAGCATGCTCGACGGCAGCAGGCTCACCGTCCGCCCAACGGGCAATCGCATTCCCCTGAAGAACCCAGACGCGCGGGAATCGCGCGACGAGCGTCGCCCCGTCCGACGTCACCGCCCCAATCGCATCGACATCTCGGCGCGGCGTCCACTCGGCGTCAGCAGCCCCGGCAGGCCAATGCACCAGAACTCGCGCGTCGGCGCGCACCCACGCACTGTCCGCCGCGGAGAGTCGTCCGCGCACGACGCGAATTGACCCGCCCGAGCCTTTCACGCCGAGGAGCGACAATCCGGCGTCGACGGCGTCGTTGGGCGTCGCCGTGACTTCGACACGCGTCGACGGCGTTGATGCAGCGGACGCCCCGACCGAAACGATACGAATTCTTCCCGGCCAAGCGGCGCGAATCTTTGCTGTGGCTTCGTCGGCTTCTTCATCCAATAACGGCGAGACGAAGACGAGCTCAATGGAATCCGCCTGCGATAGCCCGGCCGCCGCGGCGCCGCTCGCCGCAGCCAACGCCGCCGACAACGAGCCGCGCGCGCCTCCCGGCGACAACGAATCGAGAGCGCTCGCCGACATGCGACGCGCTGCACTATCGAATACGATCAACTGATCGCCGGATTTCAGATTGGCGCGCGTACTGTCGCGCACCTCCGATAGGTTGGCCACGCTACGAGACCGGTCGGCCACAACAATACGCGCGATGCGCCCACGCGAACCGAAGATGGGACCAGCCACCGCGAGACCGATCGCACCCACGGCCGCGAGGCGCAGCAGCAACAACGGAACATCCGTCAACGCGATGGCGCGCGCTCTGGCGTGCACGGGGCGTTCTGGAATGAAGCGAGCCGTGGGCAACGGCTCGGCGAGTGGTCGGCTGCGCGCGATGAAGTGCAAGGCGATCGCGGCGATTGCCGCAACGGCCGCGATGCCCAACACCGACGGAAGCAGCCACGTCATTGACGCAATGCTCCGAACGACTGCGGCTCGGCGATTCGTCGAACGGCGTGCGGCGCCGGCTCGTCGGTGATCACGGTGACATAGGACGCACCAGACGCTCGCCATACGCGAGCCATTTCGGATCGCCAGTCGCCGAACGCGTCGTCGTAGCCGCGGCGCGTCGTGTCAGTGAGGATTCGCTGAAGCGCGGGCTGCTCCGGATCCGCGGCGAGCAACGCGCGGCGCGGTGGATCGATTTCTTCGCGGGCAATCACGTGCACCAGATGCACCTCTCCCCCGGCGACGATGTGCACGCGCGTCGCGCGAAGAAGATCATCCGCGTCGCCGAGGAGATCGGTGACGATCGCGATCCGAGGGCTGCGCACGTTGATGAGCGTTGGCGCGAGCGATTCGTTGCCTCCCGGATCAGCACCTTCGATGACGCGCGCGATCTCGCTCACCACGCCCCGTCTGGTACGAGGCGGCAGAATGCGCATCGTGCGACGCTCGTCATGCACTGCAACGCCAACTGGATCTCCGTCCGCGTGCACTACCGCGGCCAGACCGATGGCGATGTCACGCGCCGTCTGCCATTTCGCGCGCGTCGCGACGGGAAAGGCCATCGAGGCCGACGCGTCGAGCACGATCGTGGTCGGGAGCACCGCGCGATCTGTCGCGAGCCGAATGTAGGCGCGATCGCTGCGGGCGAGCAGTCGCCAATCGATGCGCCGCGGATCGTCACCCTGTCGATAGAGGCGATACTCGGTGAACTCGGCCGACGTTCCGCGTTGCTTGGAGTGGTGCGTTCCCGCAGGCGCTCCGGTCACCGCGCGACGCGCCTGCCAGTGGACGCCTCGCACGGCGTCGAGCAGCGCGCCGTACGACAGAGCAGCTGACACCGTTACACTCGAATGTCGCTGCGCGGAGGCTCGATGCGGACCAGCAAATCGTCGATGATCCGCTCGACGCTGATTCCCTCCGCCTCCGCGGCGAAGTTGGGAAGCACACGATGGCGCAAAACGGGCAGCACCACGCGCTTCACATCGTTTGGCGATACGACGAGCCGTCCGGCGAGCAACGCGTTTGCCTTGGCGCCGAGAATCAGGGACTGACCCGCCCGCGGCCCGGCTCCCCAGCGCACGTATTTCTTCACCAATTCCGGCGCACGAGCGTCGTCGGGGCGGGTCGCGCGCACGAGCGACGCCGCGTAGGCAAGCACCGAGTCGGCCGCCGCGATTTGACGCGTGAGACCTTGCAACGCGATCAGCTCCGACGCGCCGAGGATCGGCTCGAGGCCTTCGACCTTGGTGCCGGTCGTGCTCCGAAGAATGGCGATCTCTTCGTCTTCCTTGGGATAGCCGACGCGAATGTCGAACAAAAAGCGGTCGAGCTGCGCCTCGGGCAGTGGATACGTACCCTCCTGCTCGATCGGATTCTGGGTCGCGAGGACGAAAAACGGATCGGGAAGCGCCATCGTCTCGCCGCTCGCGGTGACGCACTGCTCCTGCATCGCTTCGAGGAGAGCAGCCTGCGTACGCGGCGGAGCGCGATTAATCTCGTCGGCCAACACGATGTTGGCGAAGATTGGGCCGCGCACGTAGCGAAAACTCCGCGCGCCGGTGGCGGAATCTTCCTCGAGGATGTCGGTGCCGGTGATGTCGCTGGGCACCAGATCGGGCGTGAACTGAATGCGACGGAAGTCGAGATGCACCGCCTCGGCCAACGAGCGCACCATGAGTGTTTTGGCAAGTCCGGGTACGCCGACGAGCAGCGCATGTCCGCCGGCGATCAGCGACATGAGGATTTCGTCGAGCACACGTTCCTGGCCAACGATGCGGCGCTGGACTTCGGCGCGCAGGCGGCCGGCGGCGGCGATGAGTGCTTCGCGGCTCTGCGCTGGTGCGGAGGGAGCGATCGTCATGAAATACGAGTCGTGGATCGCGACGCGATCAACGAACGGCGCGGCGCCGACGGAACGTCAGGAGGAGGATGGATCCGTCCTTGACCCCGGCGTCGGCGAGCGAGACCGCTTCGTTGAGGATCTCCCAGCCGTTGAACTTGACGACAAAATCCTGATGCAATTGTGCATCGGGGTAAAGCGCCTCGAGCGCGCGCACTTTCACGTTGACCACCGGTTCCGTAGCCGGCGTCGTGATCGCGACTACGTCCCACACCTCGGGCATCTCGACGCGAATCGTAATGGCGTTCGGCCCGGGCGTTCCGAGTTGGATGATCGAGGACCGCGAGCGGAGTTGCGTGACGAACGGCGTGCTCACGAGACTCCCTCCAAATTCAACGTCGCGAAAAAGCGCGAGATCTGCATGTCGAACAAATAGGTCGACCCGGTGACGCGTGTGCCGCCGTCGGCGCCGGCCGTCACTGCGATGATGATCTCTTCCCCACCCTGTCCGCGGAACGTGCAGAAGCCCGGGCCTTCCTTGTCCAGAAACGCCGCGTACAACGACGGACGATTCGGGAAAAAGCCCTTGGCGCGCGCGATGACCTCATCGGCGCCGAGCTGCGTGGTGATTTCCTGAAGGGTGCGTTGGGACATGCTGGAACTGCTCGATGTGCTCGGCATGCTCATACTGGATTCCTTGAAGCGTCAGCCTGCGACGCATCTGTCACGCGATGAGTTGTGTCGTAGTGAAGCGGCATGATCAATTTGAACGTCGATCCCTCGTCCGGCGTTGATTCGACGGTGATGTCTCCCTGCACCATGCGCGCGAGGCGGCGGCCCAACGCCAGACCAAGTCCCGAGCCGCCAAATTCCCGCGTCATCGTTCCGACAGCCTGCCGGAATTCGTCAAACACCACGCGTTGGACATCGCTCGAGATTCCGATGCCCGTGTCCTCGACCGAATACTCGACCCGGTCTCCATCAATTTCGAGTCCGACACGCACCGTGCCCACTCGCGTGAACTTGAACGCGTTGTCGATCAGTACTTTCAACGCCTTGGCGATCGTCCGCCGGTCACTGAGCATTGTCGGAACGATCTCCGGCGCGACGACCTCGAGCGTCACTCCATGACGACGCCGCTCCGTGCCCTCCACCGCATCACGCATCGGGTCGCGAGGATCGAACTCCGTCACCATCGCGGTGACCGACCCGCGCTTCATCGCTGTGAGCTCGAGCAGATCGCCGATCAACGCCAACAATTGTTCGCTCGCGCTCGTCACTTGCTCCAGGGTCCGCTGCTGCTCGCCGGTGATCGGACCAGCGAGCCCTTCCTGCATGAGCGAAATGTACCCCATGACTGCGGTGAGGGGCGTTCTCAATTCATGTGAAATATTGGCAAGGAATTCGTCTTTGATGCGTCTGGCCTGCGCCGCTTCGGCAACTTGGCGCTCGAGTTCGGCGTTGGTGTCCGTGAGCGCGATGTTCGCGCACCGGAGATTCTCGATCAATCGCGCTTTTTCCGCCGTGGCCGCCATCTGGTCGGCGACGATGCGCATGAGATGCCGCGTCTCGGCGCCGACAGCGTTCGACGCCGCGAAGTAGAACGTGACTGTGCCGAGCACCGCGTCGCTGGTTTCCAGCGGGAGGGCGACGAACGACCGAAAGCCCAACTCGCTCGCGACTTCCTGCCAATCTTCGAGCGACGGATCCGCGAAGAGGTCGGGGACCTCAATGGTACGGCGTTCGCTTGCCGCTTCCCCGCTCGGACCGTAGCCGAGTCGAACGCGCATCTGCCCGAGGAACTTGGCGTAGCGATCGGGCCAATTATGCACAGCCGCGAGCCGCATCAAGTCGGATGAATCGTCGACGACGTAGACGCAGGCGAAGGTCGCACCGACCAGCGGACTCACACGGTCCAGCGCGAACTGGAAGACGTCTTCCGGCCGCTCGGCGGTGAGAAACGCGTGGGCGATCTCGCGGACGACCATCAGTTCGCGCAGTCCGAGATCGGCCGAGCTGGTGGGCGTGCGGAGGCGTTCGGACGCAGAGGACATCGTGGTAGTCACGAGGGGAAGTTACGGATGAGCATGCCAGGCTGCCAGGCGTGTGATGATTCCGGACATCCCTCCCCTCAATGCTTCTTGGGAACGGTGAGGGTGCGAATCTCGACGCGATGCACGAGCACGTTCGGCGGAGTCGCGACGACGTGAGCGACGGCGTCGGCCACATCTTGCGCGGCGAGCATCCAACTCGGATCTGAGCGCTCGGAGAAATGCGTCGCTACGGAGCCGGGATTGACGACGGATACCTTCACGCCGTGCTCGCGCAGCTCGAGCATGAGACACTCGGTCATCCCCATCACCGCGTGCTTCGTTCCGGCGTACGCGGTCCCGCCCGGGAACGCGCTCCGCCCGGTGATCGAGCCGATGAACACGATGTGTCCCGACTTCCGCTCGATCATCGGCGGCAGCACCGCGCGCGTCACGTCGAACAACGCGTTGAAGTTGACGTTGACCATCTGCGTCCACTCGGCGCGTGTCAGCTCCATGAACGGTTTGAGCATGCCGACGCCCGCGTTGTTCACCAACACCTGCGCGTCGACGTCGGACAGTGCTGCCTCGACCGCCGCGGGATTGGTGATGTCGACTTGTCGCGGCCGGCACGAGCCGCCGCGCTTTTCGATTTCCAGCGCGAGTGTTTCCAACTCGTCGTCCGACCTGGCCACAGCGACGATGTCGTAGTCATGTGCGAGCCGGAGCGCGACGGCGCGGCCGATGCCTCGCGACGCTCCAGTGACAACCGCGGTGGGCTTGGACGGTTTTGGCATGACGAATACTCAATGGAGAAGCCGTTAAAGTGAAGGCATGAATCCGGGCTCATCCCGGCGTGGCGGCGACCGCTCGCGTGGCGTCTCGAGAGAATCTTCGTGTAGCGTGTCGGCGAATGTGCGCGTATCGTCGTGAGTATGAATTGGTCGCCGCCCGTTCCCGCTGCCGACTTCGACGATCGCCCGCCGCGAATATCGTGGCGCGCGGTGGTGGTGCTGTTCGCCGTCGCGACGGTGCTGCGGTTCGCCTATTTCTACCTCGACGACCTCACCCGCAACGTCCACGGCACGCTCGTACACCGCTTACTCGAAGAGGCCACCGCAAACTTCGCGTCGGCGATCCTCTTTCCAATCGCGGTGCTGCTGGATCGTCGCTTCCCGCTCGACAACGGACGTTGGCAGCGACACTGGATGATTCACGTTGGCGGATTTGTCGTGTATTCCGCAGCGCACACGACGGTCATCGCCGCCACACGTGCCGTCATCTTTCCCGCAGTTGGGATGGGCGCCTATGACTACGGCATCATGTCGGTGCGGTATTTCATGGAGGCGGCACAGGATTTTTTCAGCTACGCTGCGTTCATTGCCGTGCTGACCTTGATGCGCGTGCAGCAACGTTTGCGGGCGCGCGAAGTACGCTCCGCCGAACTCGAGCGCGACGCAGCGAACGCTCGACTCGAAGCGCTGAGCCTTCGGTTGCAGCCGCATTTCTTGTTCAACGCATTGAACACGATCTCGTCTACGGTCTATGATGATCCCGTCGCCGCCGACGACATGATCGGGCGGCTGGGAGATCTGCTTCGACAGGCCTTGCAGACCAGCGACCGACCGGAGATCAGAGTCGACGAGGAGTTGGAGATGCTCCGCGCATATTTGACGTTCGTCGAAGCGCGGTTTGGCGACCAACTGCGATGCGAGCTGCACGTCGATGAATCGGCGAATGCATTGGCGATTCCCGCGTTCTTGCTCCAGCCGCTCGTCGAGAACGCGGTGCGACATGGCGCGTCGGCAGAATCGGGACATACAGAAATACTCATCACCGTCACGCACAAGGCCGATCGCCTGCGCGTCGTCGTGGAGAATGACATCGACGAGGCGTCACAGCCGGCTCCGCGAGTCGGAACGGGACTCGGCACATCTCGCGACAGGCTGCGGCTGATGTACGGGAGCGCGGCCACCTTTTCGGCCGGCGCAGAAACCGGACGGTTCCGCGTGCAAGTGGAGCTGCCGGCGCGACCGCCGTCGCTGCATGAACCTTCGCTCCCCGATCGATCCCATGCGCGCGCTGATCGTTGACGACGAAGCACCGGCGCGCGCCAAGGTTCGCCGGCTGCTGCTCGCTCAAGGGGATGTCGAAATCGTCGGCGAAGCTGCTACGGGCCGGGACGCCGTGGCGCAAATCAAGCGATCGCGCCCGGACATTGTGTTTCTCGACATTCAAATGCCGCGCCTCGACGGATTTGGCGTCTTGGACGAGCTCGAGGCCGATGGCGCACCGTACATCGTGTTCGTGACGGCCAACGATCAGTACGCGATCCGTGCGTTCGAGGCCGGCGTGGTCGACTATCTCCTCAAACCGTTTACACCCGATCGATTCGATCGCGTACTGGATCGCGCACGCTCACGTATCGCGAAATCGACGAGCGACACGCCGCCGCCGTCGGTCGAACCTGCGCCCGCCGAGCGTTCGTTCCTTCGCCGCATTCTCGTCATCGACAACGGTCGCGCGGTGTTTCTTCCAGTGGATCGCATCGATCGCGTGGACGCCGAGCGCAATCACGTTTTTCTCGCGTCTGGCGGCGAGCGGTTTCGTTTGCGGGCGACGATCGGATCGCTTCAGGCGCGGCTGGACCCGGCGCAATTTCTCCGCGTGAATCGGTCCACGCTCGTGCGCCTCGACGCCGTGCACGAAATGCACGAATGGTCGCACGGCGATTTTCGGGTCGTGATGCAGGACGGCGCGGAGCTGATCTGGAGTCGGCGATTTCGTGCGGTCGCTGAACGAGAGTTCGGTGTCGGGCAATAGTGTCCGGCGTTCCCGTGCCTCGGGCTTTGCGCACGTTCGTCCTTCGCCTATCCCGCTCGTCCCGTCGCATCGCCGCCTGTCCCGCGCGACTCTCTGGCGGCCACGCCGAGTTGTAATTTCACGGCGTATTCATCCCTCGAGCGGAGATTGCCGGCATGTTCGGACCACGGTTGCTCTCAGTCGTTGCTGCTTTGACCACAACATCGAGCGCGCTCGTCGCGCAAGGAGCGCCGGCGCCCCGACCAATCAACGGCGAGTGGACATCGTACGGGCACGACGCGCTCGGCAGCCGTTTTTCTCCGCTCACACAGATCACGCGCGACAACGTCGGGAAGCTCGGGGTCGCATGGACGTATCGAACCGGCGAGATGGGTGTGCAGACACATCAACCAACGAAATTCGAAGCAACGCCGCTGCTCGTCGACGGAACACTCTATCTGTCCACGCCTTTCGGACGCGCGATCGCGCTCGATCCCACGACCGGCCGCGAGCGATGGACGTTCGACGGCAAGATCGACCGCGGCGGCGACTGGGGCGACTTCGCCAATCGCGGCGTGTCCACGTGGCTCGACGCTCGCGCTGCCGTCGATGCCGCGTGTCGGCGGCGCATCTATCTTTCGACGATCGACGCGCGCATCATCGCGCTCGACGCCAAAACTGGAACACCCTGCCGCTCGTTTGGCGACAACGGCACCGTGAGTCTCAAACGCGGGTTGCACAACACGCCGTTTTTCGCCGAAGAGTATCAGCTGACGTCTCCACCAGCGGTGGTCAACGGCATACTCGTCACAGGATCGTCGGTGGCCGACAACAGTCGCACGAATGCGGCGAGCGGCGAGGTTCGCGCGTATGACGCGCGCACCGGCGCGCTCAAATGGAGTTGGGATCCCGTGCCGCGCGACTCGACGGATCCAGCGTACAAGACATGGCGCGGCCTGCTTGCGCATTCAACGGGCGCCGCCAACGCCTGGTCGGTGATCGCCGCCGACTCGGCGCGTGATCTCGTGTTCGTCCCCACGGGCAGCGCGAGTCCCGACTATTACGGTGGTGAGCGCGTGGGCGACAATCTATACGCCAACTCGATCGTGGCGTTGCGCGCGTCCACGGGAAAAGTGGTTTGGCATTTTCAGACCGTACATCACGATTTGTGGGACTACGACAACGCGTCGCCGCCAGCGCTCGTGACGATCGTGCGCGACGGGCGCTCCACTGCCGCGGTGCTCCAAGCGACGAAGACCGGCCAACTCTACGTGCTCGACCGCGATACGGGCAAACCAATCTTCCCTGTGGAGGAACGCGCCGTGCCGGCGAGCAGGTTGTACGGCGAGCGTGCGTCGCTGACGCAACCGTTCAACACGGTGATTCCTCCGCTCAGCCCACAGGGTTTTACGCTCGACAGTGTGTGGGGCGCGACGCCCGCCGACCGCGATGACTGTCTCGCCCAAATTCGTCCGATGCGCAATGACGGCGTATTCACTCCGCCAAGTTTGGAGGGAACCGTGCAGATGCCGTCGAACATCGGCGGGGCGCATTGGGGAGGACTGACGTACGATCCGTCTCGACAGATCGCGGTGATTCCGGTGAATCGAGTCACGGCGATGGTGCAGCTCATCCGGCTCGATCAGCTCGACACCACTGAGGCGAAGGCCAACTCGTCGCGGCTCGACGATCAGTATACTCGTATGCACGGGACGCCCTACGTCATGCGTCGGCGCATTCTCAAAGCGGCGAGCGGGATTCCCTGTTCGAGACCGCCGTGGGGCGCGCTGGTGGCGATCAATATGTCTACGGGCAGCCTCCTATGGGACGTCCCGCTTGGGGATCCCGGCGCGATTCGGCCGGAGTTTGCTCCGATATCGAAGGTGGCGACCGGAACACCGAACCTGGGTGGGCCGATCGCAACGGCCGGAGGTCTGGTGTTCATCGGCGCGGCGATGGATCATGTGTTGCGAGCGTTCGATATCGAGACGGGGCGAGAGTTGTGGAAAGGCCCGTTGCCCGGCGGTGCGCGCGCGACGCCGATGACGTATCAGGTGAATGGACGACAGTTCGTCGTCGTGTCGGTCGGCGGGAGCGAGGACTGGGGAAAGGGGGACTACGTCGTGGCGTTCGCGCTGCCGTAGGGTGTCGTCATGCTGAGCGCGGGGATCATCCGAGCATTCGCTCCACCGCGCGAACCAGCGGCGCGAACGACAACTCCTTCGCAGACACGCGCTGCGCCTGCTCGTGCGCCATCTCGCGCTGTCCTTCCCCGAACAACGCCGCGCAAACCCACGGGCCGGCACGCGGATTTCTCCACCAATCAGCATCGTAGCGCTCGACGAGCGTTTCCGTCAGCAACGCCTGCAGCTGCCACGCGCGGAGATATCGCGCCGAGTAGTAGTGAGGGTCCACGTCGACAAATGCGTCGGCCGAGTTGTACCGGAACGTCGTTGCCGCGGTCAGCTGCTCGACGTACAAATCCGGCAGACTCTCCCACCCAATTTTCCCGCCATAGAGCTCGGTCTCGTAGACCAGCTTCGCGCAGTAGCGCCGGAGAAAATGGAGCTCCGTGAAACCCACCGAGCGAATGAACGCCGACATCTGTGGCGCCCCGAGCTCGGTGTACCGCTTCAACCATCCCGCGTCTTCCATGAGATGGTCGAACAACATCGCGTAGCCTTCGGTGATGGAGTTGTCGCCCAGGTGGCGATACTCGAACGGAAGATCGGGACGCATGTTGGCGAAATGCAGCGCGTGTCCCAGCTCGTGCAGGAACGTGTTCCAATCGGTCTGTCCGCCGTGCGGACGCAACACCAGATAGACCTCGTCCGGAATGCGCACCGGCGCGCAGAACGCGCGCGAGCGTTTCCCTTCTCGCTCGCCGGTGTCAAGGATGATGCGTCCGGCCGCGAGCGGATCGATGCCCATGTCGCGCACCTGACCGAGAATCGAGCTCTCCATCTGACTCGGCGGGAAGTACGCGTCGAACTCGCGGGCACGAAACAGCGCGAGCGCGTCGCCACGCGTGAGGTCGCGCGCCCCCATGCCGAGGACTCGCTTGGAGAATTCGGGAAGCACTTCATCCCACAGCGACTGCGTATCACGAAGGAACTGCTCGCATTCGCCTCTCAGTCCAGACAGCGACACGCCGCTCAGGAGCTCGAACGTCGCGTTATATCCGGGTGCGATGCCGAGTTGCTCGGTGATGTCGCGCTCGCGCTGAAATCGTTCGCGACGGATCGGTGCGAGCTCGTTCGCCACCAGCGTCGCGCGCGCCGCTTCGATGGCGTGCCGATCGCGTTGATCGACGCAATTCGCGATCTCGATCGAGACCGCTTCGTACTCGAACTGCCGGCCGTCGGGAACGCGCACGATGGCCGACCCTTCCCACGCGATCTCACGTTCGTCGAGCGCGCTGAGCTGCCGCGCGCTTTGCGCTTCCGCCTGCCATTCGACAAACTGCCGGGCCGATCGCTGCTCGTCGGAATCGGGCGGCGCTCCCTCGAGCTCTTCGAGCGAGAACTCGAGCGAATCGGGGCCGAGGACGTCGGCGTAGCGCGCATAGACCGGCTGCAGCTCGGCGGTCGCTTTGTGGCCGGCGTGCGCGAGATAATACTCTTTCGAGATCTCTTCAGAAAACGCTTCGCCGCGTTTGCGAAGCGTCTCCAGCGACAACCGCGCCACGGGCTTCACGGCGCGAGTCGCTCGCGAATGATCGCGCCGACACGATCCGCGGCGACGCGCTCTTGCTGCAACGTGTCGCGGTCGCGGATCGTGACGGTGCCGTCCTGCAAAGTTTGGCCGTCGACCGTGAGGCAGTACGGCGTGCCAACTTCGTCCTGCCGCCGATATCGCCGCCCGATGGCGCCCGACTCGTCATAGAACACAGGAAAGCTCGGGCGAAGCTCCTGCGCCAACTTCTGCGCGAACTCGGGCATGCCGTCTTTTTTCACGAGCGGGAAGATGCCGGCCTTGATCGGCGCCAATGCCGGATGGAGTCCGAGCACGACACGCCCCTCGCTCTCACCCTCGACGGATTCCTCGCGATACGCATTCACGAGCAGCGCAAGCAACGTGCGATTCGGTCCGGCTGCCGTTTCAACGACGAACGGGATGTAGCGCTTGTTGTTCGCCTGGTCGACGTATTCGAGCCGCTTGCCGGAATACTCCTGGTGCTTGGTCAGATCGAAGTCGCCGCGGTTATGAATGCCCTCGATCTCCTGGAAGCCGAGTGATCCGCCGAAATCGAACTCGACGTCGAACGCGGCGCGGGCGTAGTGCGCGAGCTCTCCCGGACCGTGCTCGTGAAAGCGCAGCCGCTCCGGCGACAACCCATTCGACAAATGCCATTCCATGCGCGCGGCTTTCCACTTCTCGAACCACTCCATGTCCGTGCCCGGCTCGACGAAGAACTGCATCTCCATCTGCTCGAACTCGCGCGTGCGGAAAATGAAATTGCCCGGTGTAATCTCGTTGCGAAACGACTTGCCGATCTGGGCGATGCCGAACGGCACTTTCTGACGGGTCGACCCCTGGACGTTGAGAAAATTCACATACGTGCCCTGCGCCGTTTCCGGCCGCAGGTAGATCACGGCCGCGCTGTCTTCAACGGGACCAATGTGCGTCTTGAACATCAGGTTGAACTGACGCGGCTCGGTGAGCTGGCACTCCGAAAATTCGCCGGGCTTCTTGGATGGCTTCTTCAAACATTGCGCGTCCTCGAGCTTGTCGGCGCGGAACCGGCCCTTGCACGTCTTGCAGTCGACGAGCGGATCGACAAAGCCGCCGACGTGGCCGCTCGCCTCCCAAACGCGCGGGTGCATCAGAATCGCCGAATCGATCCCCTCGATGTCGTCGCGCGAACGCACCATCGAATGCCACCACCGCTCCTGAAGATTTCGCTTCAGCTCGATGCCCAGCGGCCCGTAGTCCCACACCGAGCCGAGTCCGCCATAGATCTCGGAAGATTGGAAGACGAAGCCGCGCCGTTTGCACAGCGAGACGAGCTTTTCGAGAACGTCGGGAGAAGGAGAGGTCATAGAGACAATCGTGATGGCCGTGCCCGCCGGGGGCAGTCGTGCAAATTACCTAGCTATCGAGTTCGGCGCTCAACCCGGGCTCCGCGGGAGCCGCACGGCCCAGCAGGCGCGCCACGATTTTGTCGCCGTGAAACCGCCCGTTCTCGATGAACACCTTGTTGGCGTCGAAGCCCGCAACGACGACACCGGCAATGAAAACACCGGGCACCGACGTCTCGAGCGTATCTGCATCGTGCGCCGGAATACCGGTAACAGCGTCGATCGGGACGCCGATCTGTTGCAGCAACTGCGTGTTCGGCGCGAAACCGGTCATGACGTACACGAGGTTGGCCGGCACGCGCTCTTCCCCCCGCGCCGACGTGATCACCACGGCATCGCGTTCGATCGCGCTCACTCGGCTCTCCCATCGCGTGCCGATACTGCCTTCGTTCGCGCGATTCACGAAATCGGGCAACACCCACGGCTTGATCTTCTTGTCGAACGTCGGACCAAAATGCACCAGCGTGACGCGCGCGCCCGATCGCCACAAGTCGAGCGCCGCTTCCGCCGCGGAGTTGCCGCCGCCGACGACGACCGCGGTCTGGTCGAAGGCTTCGTGGCCTTCGCGATAGACGTGCGTGACGTGCGGAAGTTCTTCGCCCGGCACGCGGAGATAATTGGGCGAGCCAAAGTAACCCGTCGCCAAGACAACGGCCGAGGCGCGCGTCTGCTGTTCGCCCGTGGATCGCGACCGCGAGTGGACGATGAAACCGTCGCCGTCCCGCTCGATCGATTCGACGCGCTCGTACTGACGAAGAGGAAACTCGAAATAGCGAACGACGGCGCGGTAGTACGCGAGCGCGTCGCGACGCGTGGGCTTTTCCGTCGCGATCACGAACGGCAATCCACCGAGCGACAGTTTTTCGGCGGTGGAAAAGAAGCGCGCGTAGGTCGGGTAGTGCGCGACCGTGCTGACGACCGACGAGCCTTCGAGCACGAGGACGCGAAGCCCGGCGCGCTGAGCCGAGATCGCCGTGGCCAAACCGCATGGACCGCCGCCGACGATGAGCAGGTCGACCACGTCGCGCGCCGTCGCGGACGGTGTCATAGCCCGATGATCTGATCGCGCCGTGTGCCGACGCTGACGTAGGCGATGTTCGTCTCGACCAGCTCCTTTAGACGGTCGAGGTATCGTCGCGCTTGCGACGGCAACTCTTCGATCTTCCGCGCCTCCGCCGTCGAGCGCTGCCACCCTTCCATCCATTCGTAGCGCGGCACGACGTCATCGAGCGTCGTGATGTCGCCGGGGAATTCGGTGTGCAGGTCGCCGCCGTATTCGTAGCCGGTGCAGATCGCGACGCGGTCGAGCGTGTCGAGCACATCGAGCTTGGTGACGGCGATATCCGTGAGCCCGTTGATGCGCGTGGCATAGCGAACCACGACCGCGTCGAACCAGCCGCATCGGCGCGGACGGCCGGTCGTCGCCCCGAATTCGTTGCCGAGCTTACGCAAGCGCTCGCCCATCGCCTCGTCCATTTCGGTGGGCAACGGTCCGGTGCCAACGCGCGTCGTGTACGCCTTCACGACGCCGAGCACGGCGTCGATGGCCGTTGGCGCGATGCCCACGCCCGTCGCCGCGCCACCTGACGTCGTGCTGCTCGACGTCACGAACGGGTACGTCCCATGGTCGATGTCGAGCAACGAGCCCTGTGCGCCCTCGAGCAAAACCGCCGCACCGCTCTTCACCGCGCGATGCACCATCAGACCAACGTCTTCGGCGAGAGCGAGCAGCCGCTCCGTGAGCGTGCTCAGGACCTCGATCGTTTGATCCGTGTCGGCGCGCTTTGAGCTGCCGAAACCAATGAGCTGCGCGTTCGCCCGCTCGACGCCTTGCGATACGAGATCGCGAAGTCTCGCCGGGTTCCGCAGGTCGAGCACACGCACACCGCGGCGCGCGATTTTGTCTTCGTAGGCCGGCCCGATGCCTCGGCCGGTGGTCCCCAGCGAATGCGAATGCGCGCTCTCGCCGTCGATCATCTTGTGATAGGGCAGCACGAGGTGCGCGCGATCGCTCACGTACAGTCGTCCTTCGACGTCGATGCCGTCGGCGACGAGCTCGTCGATCTCGGTGAACAGCGTCTCGGGGTCGAGCACCACGCCGTTGCCGATCGCGCAGCGGACGCCCTCGTGCAGAATTCCGCTTGGAATCTGGTGGAGGACAAAATGATGCGAGCCGAGGTCGACTGTGTGGCCGGCGTTCGCGCCGCCTTGGTATCGGACGACCCAGTTGGCTCGTTCCGCGAGCACGTCGACGAGTTTTCCCTTCCCTTCGTCGCCCCACTGCGCGCCGACGACGACGACCGTACGATTGCTTTCGGTGAACATGGTGAATGGTCGAGGGTCAGGGAGGGGCAAAAAAATACGCCCCGACGAAAGCCGGGGCGTTGTTTGAATCTACGGGGACGAGGGGGAGAGTCAACGGAGGGCGGCGCAACTGCGCTGGTCCGCGCCGACTCACGTTCATCGCGGTCGCGAGTCAAAATGATCGCGTTAACCATGCGGTTCGACGGACACCAATGCTATGACGCCGCGCTCGTCCTTCGGATAGTAGAAAAAAATCCGCCAAGCCGACGGCGTGTGGTTTTCGACATACGCCGTCCAGATATCTTCGCCCTTGGGTCCGTCACCCTTCAGGCTATCCCATTTGTGCGCCTGAAGCCCGTTATGGGATGGGTTTTCCGCTAAGAAGCGAAGCGCCTTGTTTACTTTCTTCCACTTTGGCCTATCGGTGGCTTCCAGTGCCGCGCGCTGAGCTGCGACGGTTGGCGATTCGCGCAGCGAGTAGCCCGGCACTACCCGTCATCCGTCTCTAGATCGTCAAGGGAGAGAGGCGTGCCTTCGCCGCGCTCATGCTCGGCGATGCTCTGGTGGATGAGGGCGAGCGATGCGACGGACAGTGGCGTCGGTTTCCGCCGCCATTCACCGATGAAAACCGCACTCGCTCCGCCCGCGCCGGTCGCGTATGTCACAATGGGCGAGCTGGCGACGCCGCCGCGCGAGCGCAAGAACGCCTCGACCATAGGAGTCATTTGGGCTCTCCGGCTTTGTTGAGTGCAGCAACTGCATTGTTCAATAGTCCGGCCCAGATCTTCAGCGTATCCGGTGTCACGGCCAGTCGGACAACGTGGCGAATGGGCAGAACGGACCCGTCCGCGAAGGGAGCCTCCTGGGTTGGAAGATCCATATGGCCAAAGGTGAGATAACACCGATCCATCCCAACCCGCCAACTCATAAAATCCGAGAATTGATAGGCCGGTCTGGCATCGTTATCCCACTCGAACTTAATGCCTTGCGGGAGCTCGGGAGTCGGTTCAGCCATAGGCACCTATTATGACGTCTAGCGGCGAGAAGCGCCACAGACGGACTGATACCCCTGCCGACCAATTTCGGCCGTCGCACAGCAAGAACCACATCTGTCGCCTAACCCGCTCGGTTAACGGGGTCGCCTCCGAGTTACGACGCGCGCATGCCCGGGCGGGATCGATCCGAACCCGCGCGAGCCGCAGGAATGAGCACCGCCAGACTCGCCGTCACGACGACCACTATCACCACGCCGCTGAACGCGACCACAGCCCTCGTCGTCACCTCGTAGAGGAAATGGGCCAACAGCCGGGACGTCTGCAGCGCGCCGACCACCCCGAGCGCCACGCCGCCCGCCACGGCCAATCCACTCTCGACGAGCACGAGCGTCAACACATCGCCACGCTGCGCCCCAAGCGCCATTCGGACGCCGATCTCCGTGGTGCGGCGCGACACGACATGCGCCACCGTGCCGTGAATGCCCACGCCCGACACGCACAGTGCGATCAACGCGAACACAGACCGCGCGCTGTAACATCGCGAGAGCTGGGCGAGGCTCTTGGCTTCGGACGCGCAAGCTCGCGACCGCCGGAAAATCTTCTTGCACCATCGGCGCATAGACAAACGGAACGCCTTGATCTTGAAGCGTGCTGTACTTGACGGCGCGCACAGCACCGACGACGGTGAAATCGGTGCCGTCTCGATAGAGGGGCTTGCCGAGCGCCGTCTCGCCTCGGAAAAACGTGCGCGCCGCGGACTCATTGATGATGGCGACGTCCGGCGCGTCGGCGTGATCGCGGTCGTCGAACGGGCGGCCCGCGACCAATGGGATTCCTATGACCTTGAAGAAGTCGGAGGTGATCGACGCCACGGGTGACCGCACCGTGTCGTCGGACTCGACGCGAAAGGCATCTTCCACGTTCCCGACAATGAAACGTGCGACGACGCCGCGGCGGCAATCACTCCGGACGCCTTCGCGGTCTGCTCGACAATCGCGAGCAGGCATTACACGAGAAAAATTGCTGCGCGGCAAGCACCTCGCGATCGACACCTCAGTGCTCGAAGCCAACGCATCATTGCGCTCGCTCGAGCATCGGCTGACAGCGAGAAGTACCGGCAGTATGTGAAGCGGCTGGCGAAAGCGGCAGGCGTGGACGCGAGCGATCCGCGCGCGGTGAGCACGTTCCATCGGAAACGGAAAGGCCGGAAGACCTCGAACAACGAGTGGCGGAATCCGCAGGATCCGGATGCCAAGGTCGGCCCGGACAAGAAGGGTGCGACGCCGATGCTCTACAGGCCTGAACACGTGGCCGACCTGGAGACCGGGCGCGATCGTCGATGTCGATCTCAAACAGCGCGATGAGGCGGATGCGACGGAGCTGAGTGATCGTGTACGTGGGGCCTAGGAGGGATTGAACAAAGCGTTGGACGCACCGGTCGGCATGGCCCGCGTGGAGACCGTGGTCGGGACATGGGGTATTGCGATGTCGCGGCGCTCGTGACGTTACAGACCGTCGGCATCCGAACAACGATTCCGGATCCGGTGAAAGACCGGCGACTGAACAAGCTGTCGGAGGAGCACCGGCGCGCGCTGCGCTCGGCGCAGCAAACGCTCACGAGCAAGAGCGGCCGGTGGCTCATGCGCCACCGTGGGGAGTTTTGCGAACGGAGCTTCGTCCACGTCCTCGATTACGGCGGGGCCCGGCGGCCCACGCTCCGCGGCCGTGAGAATATTCTCAAGCGATATCTCGTGCCGGCGGCGTGTCTGAATCGCTCCATCCTCTTGCGGGAAACTCTCGGCATCGGGACCCTCAAGCAAACCTGGGCGGCCTCGGCCGCTGCGCTAACGGCCTTGTTGCGACTCAGTCATGCGCTGTTCCGCTGCTCCAGTCGGCAGGGCGACGTTTATAATGTCGCCGTCCAAATCAACTCGCATCTCCGCTATTCGCCGCCGCGGGATGACAACCCTCATTTTCTCCGGTAGTTCAACGGTCCATTAGGGTCTCTGCGCTCTTTCGTCGCTTCGATATTCTTGTCGAACACAACCCGTTGGCTCGACGAAAGAATAGCACGGACTGAATCCTTCGACACCTCCAGCAATTGTCGCACCTGTTCAATAGCGCCCATCCGATCGCCGCGGGTTGCTTCCTTCAGTTTTTTTATGTCGGCCGCGTATTTCGCCCGCAATCCATCGAAGTGCTTCGCTTGGTCTGCGGTCAGCGTAATCGCAGTGGGCTCGTGAATCCACCGTTCAAGCGGGGTCTCATTGGTGCGCGTGGTTGCCGGCGTATTGCTCGCAGCTTGCGATTCCGCCCGAAGAATCGGGCTCGCGCAGAGATAAATCACAATGGCGACTCGAGTCAGTGAATGCAGCGGGTGCATGGATCCTCCAATTATGAATGGTATGAACGGGTGGCGGAGTGAACTGGCTTCACTGGGCGCGTATTGCTCTGACGGGATCGATGCGAACTGCGCGGCCCGCTGGGCCAAGGACCGCGAGGCAGCACGTCACCATTACTACGACCACGGCGAAGGCGAACGAAACCCAATCCAGGCCAGATACCTTATAAAGGAAATGGCCGAGCAGTTGCGTTGACGACGCCGCTCCGAGGACGCCAATGCAAATGCCTGCCCCGACGACGGCGATACTCTCCGAGAGAACAAGGAGCATGACGTCGCGCCTGCCGGCGCCCAGCGCGATGCGCACACCGATCTCGGTTGTTCTCCGCGTGACCGAATAGGCGACGGTCCCATAAATCCCGACCGCCGAGACACAGAGCGCGACGACGGCAAACAGTGACAACAGCGTCGCGCCGAAACGTTGAGGCATCAAGACGCGATTGATACGCTCGGAAACGAGCTCCGCCTCGCCAACAGGGATCGCTGGAGCCGTTTCGCTCACGGCCCGCTTCAACATCGAGCGGACGGCTTGTGGTCGGGTCGTCTTCACGACAAACGTCAGCGGACCCCGCACGTCCTCCTGCGAGAGCGGAGCGTACGCGAATGGAACGCCCTGGTCCTGAAGCGACGTGTACTTGATATCAGGTACCACGCCCACGACGGTGTACGTTCTGGCATCAAACAGATTGATCTGCTTCCCGAGCGCCGACTCGCCTGGCCAAAGACTTCGTGCGGCAGACTCATTCAGGACTACTACAATCGCGCCGTCTGGCACGTCCCGGCCGTCGAACCCGCGGCCTTGCACAACTGGAACGTTCAGGGCGCGAAAGTATTCCGGCGATACGCTGGCCATGGCGAGCATTAGTGTCGTACGATGTGCTGGCGCTGCTTCCGTCGCAGGTCCCGTAGTGAATGGAAGTTGGCGCGAGAGTGCGAGCGGGACGTGCGATCCAGCCGCGGCAACTTGTACATTTGGGGTTGATGCGAGGCGGCCGATGATGGCCGTTGCCTGCTGACGTAGCTTGTCACTTCGTCCACTCGGGTCGGGGCGAATACTCACGGCGACCAGCGAGCGAGGGTCGAAGCCTAGGTCCGTGCCGAGTGCTCCCTGCAGACTTCGCAGAAAGAGGCCCGCCCCAACGAGGAGCATGAGCGATATGGCGATCTGAATCGCCAAGAATGCGCGGCGACCTCCTGCGGCCACCGGTTGACTCGTTCTGTCGACGAGGATATCCGAGACGTTCCCGCGCGCGGCCTGAATGGCGGGCAGTAGCCCGACGGAGGCTGCTGCACCAAAGGCAACAAGCGCGTTAAAGGTGAGCGTCCGCCCGTCGAGTCCGATTCGAAGCTGCCCAAGAATGATTCCACCGGGCAGCGCAAAATGGGATAGAAGCTGTGTCGCGACTAGTGCGATGACGAGACCAACCAGTGCACCGGCACACGATAGCGTGGCACTCTCGATCAGAAGGTGGCGGGCAAGTCGAGTGGCGCTAGCACCGAGCGCGCCACGAATACCAAGCTCCATGGATCGCTCGCGCGTCCGAATCAATACGAGGTTCGCGACGTTCACGCAGGCAAGCAACAGCGTCAGCGAGACGACGGCGAACAGCAGTCCGACGAAGCGAAGTAACTCGGCGCGGCTGGAGAGCCCTGCGGCGCTCTCCGTCAGCGGGGTGATCGAGATGTGAGACGCGGTCTGCGCGCCAGCCTGTGAACGTGCCGCCGGGCTTTCATCGCCATCCAGTTGTCGGTCAATTGTGTTTAGTACTGCCGCGGCTTTTGCTGCGCTCACGCCGCGCCCCAATCGCCCGATAATCCCCAGCAGCTTAATCCGCGAATCGGGACCCAAGATATCGCTTCGGCCAAAGAGCGGATTGTTTGCGAGACTGCGAAGCATTCCAATCGGGATCCAAGCGGCCGTTGGAGTTGATAGATCAGTACCGTTGAATCCCTCGGGTGCCACACCGATGACGGTCAGCTGCTGTGCAGCCATCTGAATCTGTTTGCCAACGATCTCGCGATCGCCCCCAAATCGGCTGCGCCAGAAAGCATCACTGAGGACAACGACTGGATCGGCCACGATTGCCGTCGGATCGTTCGATGCAATTACACGCCCGATCGCTGCGCGCACGCCGAGCACTGAGAAGTAGTTCTCGGTCACAAACGAGGCATTCAAACTCTCGGTCGCTTGCCCGTTGGAATAGTCGAGCCCTCTGCGGACGTACCCCGCGACGCCGGCGAACGCAGCGCGTTCGTTGGCAAAGTGTCGATAGCTCCCGAATGAGTTCTGGCCATATGGCGTCGAGCTGGTTGCATGGTGGACGGCAACCAAGTCGCCAGCATGCTCAATCGGCAGTGGATGCAGGATCACCGAATCAATCACACCGAATACCGCCGAGTTCGCACCCATGCCGAGCCCAAGCGTGGCGACAACTGTCGCGGCAAATGCCGGGCGGCGCCGCAGCGATCGCAACGCGAACAAAAAGTCATACCAGAGAAATCTCACAAGCAGCACCTCGATTGTAATTCCGGTCGCCGAGATGGAAATCGGAGCGGCCGAGGATCAGTGACAACTGTGGCGATTCGCGGCTTCAGCGGATGGGCGACGAGGCAAGGAGAAATATGCGGCAATGAGATCACGGCGGCAAGAACGACGAACTGAGAAGCAAGAGAAACATTAGAGCGTCTTAATCATTAGAGCGTCCTTAATAATCGTGTCATCGAAAATACACCGTCAAAATAGAAATGGAAAATCTAGATGTTCATAAAAAACTAATGCTTGATAGAATCATTAGACACCGCAATACTGGCGATCGTTCGCTCCCCCCGGTCGGCGCGGCTTCGTATGGTTCACACACACGGAGATCAACAGATGCTTACGAGAACTTCGCGTTTTGCGGTCATGTCGCTGATGGTTCAAGGCCTGGCGCTTGTCCTAAAACCCGCGGCCGCGCATGCGGCGAACCGTTTCAGTTGTAGCGATCCGACAGGATGGTGTTGCATTAATGACTCGAACTGCTCGGTGGGGGTGTACTGTTGCTATTTCAAGAACGGTGAGTTGATGGACGAGACGTGCGGCTGTGAGGGCGCAAGCTGACGTCGCACGACTAAACGATGCCGTTCTGCGACGCCGCCGATCGGTTCGATCTTGACTCGCCACAGCAAATGGCGCTCAACGATTGTATCGAGATGACCTAGTGGTATGAAGCAGAAATAGCTTGAGTAATAACCACAGTGGTGCTAGGTTCGTCCATGCCACTTCCAATTCGTGTGACGACGCTGCGTCGTGGAGATCGCGCGGTTTTAGAAAGCTGGGTGCGGGCTCGCACGAGTCCGCGGCGCTTGGTTGAGCGGGCGTCGATCGTGCTGGCCTCGGCGGATGGCGAGAGTGGCGACGCGATTTGCGCACGCGTCGGGGTGTCTCGGCCCACAGTGATCCTCTGGTTGGATCGATATGACGTCGAGGGCGCGGTGGGGCTTGCTGCGGATCGCCCGCGATCGGGGCGGCCGAAGGCGATCACGCCAGCGCGCGAAGCCGAGATCGTTGACGCCACGTTGCACCAGGCGCCGCCGGATCAAGGAACGCATTGGAGTACGCGACTCATGGCCGAGCACGTCGGAGTGCATCAAACGACGATCAGTCGCATCTGGCGCGCGCACGGACTCAAGCCCCACCGCGTCGAGACGTTCAAGGTGTCGACCGATCCCGAGTTCGTGACGAAGCTCCGCGATGTCGTCGGTCTCTATCTGGATCCACCGAAGCGGGCCGTCGTCTTCTCCGTGGATGAGAAGAGTCAGATCCAGGCGTTGAATCGCACACAGCCCGGCCTTCCGTTGAAGAAAGGGCGCGCCGGCACGATGACGCACGACTACGAGCGCCATGGGACGACCACGCTGTTTGCCGCGCTCAACGTGGCGTCGGGCCAGATTCAGCACGAGTGCCTGCCGCGCCACCGCCGAGTCGAGTTTCTGCAGTTCATGACGAGTGTCGAGGCAACGGTGCCGAAGGGCCTGAGCATCCACGTCATTCTCGACAATTACGGAACTCATAAGACGCCCGAGGTCGATCGGTGGCTCAAGCGCCATCCACGCGTGCATTTTCACTTTACGCCGACCTCCGCCTCGTGGCTGAACCTGGTGGAGCGATTCTTCAGCGAGCTGACCACCCGGCAACTGCGCCGACTGGCCGTGACGTCGGTGCTTGAACTCGAAACTGCAATCGACACCTACATCGCTCAACGAAATGCTGCTCCGACGCCGTTCACGTGGACAGCATCGGTGCGAAAAATTCTCGCCAAGGTGAAGAAGGCTAAAGACACTTTGGACTCACTACACTAG